>Ga0209121_10001256_pt1 | contig 26626 bp, 28 predicted proteins | sample Cruoilmetagenom3_FD_187292 | JGI IMG/M metagenome (GOLD analysis project Ga0209121, IMG submission 187292) | Oil polluted marine microbial communities from Coal Oil Point, Santa Barbara, California, USA - Sample 3 (SPAdes) (version 2) | ecosystem: Environmental > Aquatic > Marine > Oil seeps ...
CACTATCAACCCAAGCAACTGAACGTTTAGAATGCGCATCACAAACTGAGGCTGAATAACTATGTATGACCTGACTTTATTGGCGATTATCTGGGTTGGAGTCTTCGCTGCTTCCTATGCTGCGCACCATACTCGATTGACGCCGGTACTTTGGTATCTGTTCTTCGGGGCCGCTATGGTTAATCTCGGTTTATTGCCGATGCATATGCCTGAATTTATCGTTGATTTCTCGGAACTCGGCATCATTGTCATCATGTTTGCTTTGGGTTTTGAAGAAAATACCGGCAACTTTCTGAGCAGTATAAAACGAAGTTGGGGCATTGCCTTTTTTGGCGCGTTAATTCCCTTCATTGTTGCCTATTTCAGCACATTGTACTTCTGGGGCGACGAGAATATGTCCCTGCTTTGTGGCTTAGCTATGACCGCCACAGCTGTTTCACTCACCATGGTTTCCCTGAAAACCGAAGGCCTGAGCAACACACCTGCGGCCACAGGAATTATGACTTCGGCAGTGTTGGACGATATAGCCTCACTGGCATTAGTCGCCATTATGGTACCGCTGGCCGCAGGCGAAGCGACTGTGTCAATTGGCGGTATTGGCATGGTTATGGGCAAAGCCGTTCTATTTTTCATATTAATCACCATCATTGGTGGCTGGCTATTCCCAGCAAGCGAAGGCTGGGTTGCCAGAATCCCAATTATTGGTCACTTTAATTTACGTCAAGTACTCGCCATGGCTCGGGGCGAATATACGGTTTTGGCATTGCTGTTGGTTGCCGTACTGGTTGCCATACTCGCCCATCACTTTGGATTCCATCCAGCAGTAGGAGCCTACATGGCGGGGTTGGTTATTAAGCGTGAGTACTTCGAGTTTCATCAGCACAGAAATATTGATTTTCACAATCAGGCAAAACAGATCATCGACAACGTCGCATTTTCCTGGATTGGCCCGGTATTTTTTGTCACCCTGGGGACCAAGCTGGTCTTTGACCTACAGGTTTTTACTTCTGTATTACCCTATGCGCTGCTGCTGTTTGTCGGTTTATTTATCGGGCAGATTCTTTCAGCATCACTAGCGGCAAGATACACGGGTAGTTTCGATTGGCCCGCAAGCTGGATGATTGGCTTTGGAATGTTAGGAAGAGCGGAACTGGCTTTTGTGGTGATGGATATCGCCTACGTACAACACAACATTATGAATACCGAGGCATTCTATACACTGATGTTTACCGCCTTTTTACTGAATGTGTCCGTACCGCTAACCATCCGCTGGTGGAAGCAAAAGTTCAAAGAACATGTGCCCGCGGAATCACTCAGTGGCATCACTTAAACAATTATGGGCGGAAGTACAAAAAAGCTGGATAGTGAGATCATTCTTCAGCCAGCTCTTCCGTATCTGAACTCTCGGTAACCGGTTTATTTCGACGAAAACCTAACATAGCCCATATAAAATAAACAATCACAGAGCCGGCGTAAACGATTGCGATAGGTAGCGCAGCACGTAAGTAGCCCTCCTCTGTAGCCTCTGTGAAGCCCTCAAACAGGCTGACAAACCAGGCTGGCGCAAGATAAGAATTATCGGTATAAGCGGTAACGGGCACCAAGATCACGGAGGCAATCAGCAACAATAGCAGGCTGCGAAAGTGCCTCCCAGGAATGAGCGCCCTAAAGCGCCAGAGATAGAGCATAATCAGCAAACAACCAAAATAATACCCGACCAAACCCCAGTGGTAGTTTTCTACCGTATACATTTATTGTCTCCCTGCTAATATTTTTTAATGGCCCGTTTACCCGGTCCCTTAAAGCCAAAAATTTAAGCTACTCAACCCAATAGACAATGTGATCTTCCATATCCTCGATGTCTACTTCATCCTCAGACAAGACTCGCCCTCTGACCGAAGCACCGTTATTGTGAATGGATTCCATATCACCAGAGATCAATGGGTGCCACTCAGGTAGTGGCAAACCTGCTGCCAGCAACCGATAACTACAGGTACTGGGCAGCCAATCCTGCTGGTGTACGTTATCGGGAGTCAACTTGAAGCAATCGGGAACCAGTTTAAATCGATTGTCATAGTCACTGCACTGGCAACGATTCTCATCCAATAACTGGCAAGCCACATTGGTATAAAAAACTTCACCGGTATCGTGGTCTTCAAGCTTATGTAGACAGCATTTGGCACAACCATCGCAGAGCATTTCCCACTCTACTTGTGACATGGCGTTCAGCGGTTTAGAAAGCCATAACGGTTGGTTGACGTGATCCGACATTAGAAAAATGTGTTTTTATTTCGTATTTCCTGCATACACTCCTCGGGGCGAGGAGGCATTTGCAGATAAAAACCCTGTTCATCGATCATCTCCAGAACACGACTGGCATCGGCTCGAGCCAGCTTTTTTTCCGGGGTCAACGCCATAGTCATAGCGAGTACTGGTTTGCCAAAACGCCTCAGCAATTCTTCGGGAACGGGTTCCAAATCAGTTTTCCTGTCGACATACAGGTACATCCCCTCTTCTTTGGGGCTTCGATAAATATTACAAAGTATTTTTACCATACTAATATCGTTTCCAGTTCAGCTACTCAGACAAATCATTCGCAGGTGTTATTGGGCTGAATTTGCGGCGGCCAGTAGTAATTTGCCAACTTCTTCATATCGCCAACCACTGGCGAGAGACGCTGGTAATACCGCATGTTTCTGTTCGATCAAACTTCTGACCAACGCTTCGAGATCGCGTTTTCGAGCGAGGATCTCTACGGGAAGATCTAACATTTCGGCCTGTTTAACGACCACTTTTTTATAATGCTTGATCATGTCACTGGCCTTCCGGGGTAATGGCTGCGGTAAAGGCCGGGGGCAATCATGGTCACTGGTTTCCAGTGCTTGCTCCATTAGCTCAAACAACCTGTCGGCATAGCGGCGCATGATACCTGGGTGCATACCCTCAATTTGGGATAAAGCGTGGTTTCCCTTGGGTTTAACAAGAGCAACTTCTAGCAGCGTCTTATCACTGAGCAATCGGTTGCGTGGTCGGTTACGCGCTCTGGCCTCGTTTTCGCGCCAGACACAGAACAACTTCAATGCAGCCAATCCCTGTGCATCCAGTTGCCAGGCACCTTTAACTTTCAGATAGTAATTTTCAACATCATCCCGATCATGCGCCTTAGCCACCAGAGCTTCCATCTCCTCTTCAAGCCATGCACTACGGCCTAACTGCTCCAGACTCTCCGATAGACGACGATAGACGGGTAATAAGTGATAGACATCTGATGCGGCGTAACCCAGCTGCGCTTCACGGAGTGGGCGCTGCAACCAGTCAGACCGGGTTTCACCCTTAGGCACATGAATGCCGAGCATCACCTCCACCAGCGATGCATAGCCTTTAGAAAACCCATATCCAACCATCGAAGCGGCTATCTGAGTATCAAACAGCGGTTGAGGCACACAACCAAGTACATGCTGCAATACTTCGAGGTCTTCAGATGATGAATGAAATACCTTGATAACTGTCGGTGCCGTTAGTAATTCACCTAGCGGAGCAAGATCTGTTACAGCCAGTGGGTCAATCAACCAGCAAGATATGCCATCGAACAGCTGAACCAATCCTAAAATTGGAAAGAATGTGTCCGTCCGCATAAATTCGGTATCGATGGCAACGGCATCGGCTTGAATCAACTGATCGACACATGTCTTAAGGTCATCATTGGTGGTAACAAGAATGGGAGCAGGTATATTCATAGGTGTCTACAGTTGTTTCCTGCTAGTAAAGGCATGGGACAAGGTTCCACCATCGACATACTCCAACTCGCCACCCATAGGAACCCCGTGGGCAATCCGGCTAACCGTTACATTCAATGATTTTGCTCGTTCACTAATGTAGTGGGCTGTCGCCTCGCCCTCTACAGTGAGGTTGGTGGCCAAAATGAGCTCGGAGATGTCTTCATCGGTTAACCTCGTCATCAGCTGGTCGATGCCAATGGCCTCGGGGCCAATGCCATCAATAGGAGAAAGATGCCCCAATAAAACGAAGTAACAACCACGATAAGTACCACTTTGTTCAATAGCGAGCAAGTCCGCTGGCGTCTCTACCACACAGAGTTGATGTGCTTCACGCCGAGGATTAGCGCACACCACGCAAATATCAGATTCAGTGAGCGTTCTGCATTTTTGGCAGCGGCCCACGTTTTCTGCAGCTTGAGCTAGAGAATGGGACAAACGAAAAGCCCCATCTCTATGTCTTTCCAACAGGTGCAGCGCCATGCGCTGTGCAGACTTGGGACCAACACCGGGAAGGCACCGAAGGCTGTCAATCAGTTCATCAATTAGTGGGCCGAACACAACGCTACCTTCTTAGGTTATAAACATCAGTGATTAGAACAATAGGCAACGTGATAACACACGTCTCGATAACGTTTTGCAACGCCACATTAAAAAGGCATCTGAAAACCGGGCGGCATCTGCATTCCGCCAGTTAGTTTTTCCATTTGTTTGCGTTGAGCCTCTTCGACTTTTCTGACGGCATCGTTCACGGCTGCTGCAAGTAAATCTTCAAGAAACTCTTTTTCTTCGGATAGCAGGCTGGGATCGAGGGTCACCTTTTTCACATCATGCCGGCCGTTCATCACAACCTGCACCATGCCAGCCCCGGACTCACCCGTCACTTCGGACTTTGCGGCCGCTTCTTGCATTTGCTGCATCTGCTGCTGCATGCCTTGGGCTTGCTTCATTAAATCGTTAATATCCATAATGTTACCAAATATATTTAATCTATAGGTTTAACTGTATTTTCTAATAGAACGCCGCCAAAAACATCGATAATCTGGCGGACATTAAGGTCATTTTTTAAGCTGTCCACCGCCGCGCACTGACGTTCTTCACGTGTTCTTTCCCTGTGTGCCATCGGTGTTTCTGATGCAACCGTGCCGACTTCAATCTCTACGACAACCGCTTGGTTAAAATATTCAGACAACACATCGGCAAGTCTCTGCTGATGACTATCTTCATACAATGAGCTGTGGTTAATATCCAGCTCAAATCGAAACGTGTGACCAGAGACCTCGAGCAATACCAGGTTAGCCGCAGTATTTTGTAAAATACCACCGATGGAAAGCCCCTGGTAGATATCAATCCAACGACTGGCGTCAGCCGCCTGAAGCGGTATTTTGCTTACGCTGGTTGTCGATGGTGTATCTCTGTTCCCAGCTGTTACTTCTACGGGTGGCACGACAACCGCTTCTGCAGAAACGACATCACCGGCCTCTTCTACTATCCCTTCATTTTTCTCATGACGATGTATCTCGTGGGAGAGAGCCTGAAAAGCTTCGGTAGATAAGGGTTCCTCCTCCTGTGTCATTTCAGGGTAATCGTTAAACGAGCGCATTTCCGATGCCTGAGACTCGTTCGGTGTGACGTCATTAACAACGGATTGCTTTGACAGCGACTCCTGTGGTTTTTCTGGTAAGGCACTCAATGACGCTTGGAATGTGTCACTGCCCAACTCTGGGGCAGATTCAGACTTTTTTACGAGTTCTGCTGCCTCCTCGAGGGGTTTATCGACAGAATCCTGAATGGTGGACTCAACGATAGGCGGATCCACACGGCCCTCTTGAACGGGTTGAAATGCAAGCATTCGTAGCAATGCCATCTCAAAACCTACCCGCTGATCCGGAGCCAGGGAGATATCGCGACGCCCCAACAACGTAATCTGGTAGAACAACTGAATATCTTCTCGGGTCAACGCCTTAGACAGCTCGAGAATCAACTGATAGTCACCGTGACGATTATCGAGGGCATCTGGTACTGTCTGGGCGATAGCAACCCGGTGCCATACAGACAACAAGTCTCCCAGGGCCACGGAGTAGTCCGGTGCATGCTCGGCCATTCGTTGAACCACGGCTAAAGCTTCTGTGCCATCACGATTGACTAACGCTCTGGCTATATCGGCAATAGCGGTCAAATCGATAGAACCCAACATCGCGCCGACTTCGACTTCGGTCAGCTTGCCCCCGCCGTGGGCAATGGCTTGATCCGTAAGACTCAGGGCGTCCCGCATACTGCCATCGGCAGCTCGGGCCAACGCCCAGAGCCCGGCCTCGTCGGATGGCACCTGCTCTTCGCCCAACACATATTGTAAATGTTCGACAATACGTTCCGGGCTTAAATTCTTAAGGTTGAACTGCAGACAACGGGACAGGATCGTCACCGGCAATTTCTGCGGGTCGGTTGTAGCCAGCAAAAATTTAACGTGGGGCGGCGGTTCCTCCAGTGTTTTAAGTAACGCATTAAAACTGTGGGTGGAGAGCATGTGCACCTCATCGATGAGGTATACCTTAAAACGGCCGACTGTCGGTGCGTACTGGACATTTTCCAGAAGCTCACGGGTATCTTCCACCTTGGTGCGGGAAGCCGCATCCACCTCGATCAAGTCGACAAAGCGACCTTCAGCAATGGAGGTACAAGCGCTGCATTCCCCACAGGGAACTGAACTAACCCCCGCTTCGCAATTCAGGCACTTGGCAAGAATTCGTGCAATCGTTGTTTTACCAACCCCTCGAGTACCCGTAAACAGGTACGCATGGTGGAGACGGTCATGGTCCAGGGCATTAACTAATGCGCGTAAAACATGCTCTTGGCCAACCATTTCTTTGAAATTTCGAGGGCGCCACTTACGGGCAAGAACCTGATAACTCATGGGGCAATATCCGGCTGGAGAAAATTCATTATAAGGTCATCCACAGGGTATCGAAAGCGACGCTATGAGGGATCATACAGACTCACGCACAGTCTCTGTAGCCGCATCCCACAGATTAACCATACCGATCCGTTCCTCTCTCTCAATTTTCAGTCCAGCGAAATCAAACAGGTCGGTATCAGCCAATTGCGAGGGAGCAACGCCTTTGATTGAAGCAAAAATGGTTTCCATACGGCCTGGATACTCTTTCTCCCAGTGTACCAACATCTCCTTGATAACCTGCCGCTGCAGGCCATCCTGAGAACCACAGAGGTTACAAGGAATGATTGGAAACTCCATGAGTTCAGCATAACTAACCAAGTCTTCTTCCTTGCAGTAAGCCAGCGGCCTGATGACGATATTCTTTTTATCATCACTCAGTAATTTGGGCGGCATGGCTTTTAACTTGCCGCCATAGAACATGTTTAAAAATAACGTTTCAATAATATCATCGCGGTGATGACCCAAAGCGATCTTGGTCGCACCGATTTGCTGAGCAAACCCATACAGGGAGCCACGTCGCAATCGCGAGCATAAACTACAGTATGTCTTCCCCTCAGGAATCAGCTCGGTTACGACACTGTAGGTATCCTTCTCCAGAATATGGAATGGCACACCTATTCGGTTCAAGTACTCGGGTAACACTTCCGGGGGAAACCCCGGCTGCTTTTGATCGAGGTTAACCGCCACTATTTCAAAGGAAATCGGTGCTGTTTTTTGCAAGTTCAGCAGAATATCCAGCATACAGTAGGAATCCTTGCCGCCAGACAGACAGACCATGACCTTGTCACCCTCTTCGATCATGTTGTAGTCGGCAATGGCTGTGCCCACATTGCGACGCAAGCGCTTGTGCAGCTTATTAAACTCAAGTCGTTCTTTACGAGAAAAATCGGTCATATTGTAATTACTGGCTATCGGTACAAGTGGTTAGTAGGGTCGATGCGGGCCATTGTAAGGCTTTTAAATCGGCCTCCCAAAGACTTTGATCGTCGGGCGTTAGTCGCCCTGCAAACTGTAAGAAAGCCCGTCAATCAGCACATGGCATAACGTTGCTCAAGGACTTGGTACAAGTCGTCTTTAAAGCTAACACTGCTGTGATCCAACGCAGCCACAGCCTCGACCAGATGCTCATTATCTTCCTTTCCATGCCACTGTTTTCTGTAGCTACCATCCTGATAACCATGATCCTGGCGGAAGAAATTAAGTACATTCTTACCCACATAGCGGGTATAGAGTTCATCAAAGGAAAGATCAATACCCGCCATCAGTGTGGCAAAACCTGGAACATCAAACCCCTTGGTTTCTAATGTAGCGCGAGTGAACTCCTCCAAATCTGCGGGAAAATCACCGGAGGGCCGAGCCTTGGCAAGCCCCTGCTCAACAGCAATGGCGATGTCATCGCGATTATCCGATTCAAGCAACAGAATACTCAGGCCAAAATGCCAGATATCGACCAACTCAAGCTTGACCTGATCTTCATCGGGGGTCTGTTTCTTCCACCATTTCCAGCCATAGTGGTCAAGCAACTCAGCACACTCTATCCAGATAGCCCTGTACCAGGAAAATCCCATCTTGGCCCAATTATCATTGACCTTGCTGTTCATGGCTTCCTGTAGATCCAGCATGGTTAAAATTTGTTGCCTCATTCTCGCTCCCCACCCACTAAAATTGCTTGGCTAATACTATCTGCTCCGTGCTTACAGACAACGGAATCAGGCACGGACAAACATATTACTTTGCTTTTCGCTCATAATCGTTGTCGATGGCCCATGCCCTGTAATAACGGTCGCATTCTCATCTAGCGAATAAATCCGCTCTCGAATCGACGAAATGATCTGCTGTTGATTGCCACCAGGCAAGTCGGTACGACCGATACCGGCCCTGAACAAGGTATCACCGGCAATCAGCGTTTTACTTTCTTCAAACCAAAAGCTGGTGGAACCGGGAGTATGGCCTGGCGTATGAATTGCCACCCCACCGCAGCAACCCAAGTCATGATCATCGTTGAGATAATGATCGGGGTCTGGCAGGGACGTATTGGGAACACCAAACATCTTGCACTGTGCCTCAATACCACTCCACAGGAACATATCGCCCTCATGCAGATAAATAGGTGCCCCGGTAGCGCTTTTAATCTCACCAGCAGCAAGAATATGGTCGAGATGAGCATGGGTATGGATAATCGCGACAACCTTTAATTCCAGCTCAGCCAGCAGTGCCAGGATAACCTCGGCATTGCCACCGGGATCGACCACCAACGCCTTCTTACTGACAGGGTCGCCAATAACGGTGCAATTACACTGTAACGGCCCCACAGGAAATGTCCGGACGATATATTCATTAGCTTCTAAAACGTCTTCAGTCATACAACCCTCTGTTATATCGAACTGCTTGTAGCCACAAAATAAGCAGCGCATTTTAGCACAGCTTATAACCTGTGACCGCTACCCGATAAAACGGCAAGGCCTGTAAATGGGCCTATCTTAGCGTCTTCACCTAAAACTACCGGCGATCACCGACGCGTTATCGATAGAATATGTTCACCATAATGATTAGCTGCAACCTACTTCGGTAAAGTTTGCAAGATAGCTTGCTTTCAACGTAAAGTTCGCCTGCCTCAGGGAACCTATTATCATTTGCAATATCAGATATTGCAGCGCTGGCTCGACGAGATAAGCCCTGTCACCAAGCCCTAATAAATAATCCATAATAATGGAGTGATCTAATGAAACTTGTTATCAAGGCCCTTATTCTTTTTACCTTTGGCACACTTCAAGCCTTGGCCGACTCTCCAGCGAAGCCAGATATTAACTGGAACTCGGTTGAAGACATCTCAAAGCAAATCGAATACAAGCTGGACCAAGAACACGGTGAAGTCACCTACGGCCCCAACTTTGCTAATTCTGCCAAGTCCCTGTCAGACAATTTTTCTGAAATCTACCTGACCAGACTAATCGACCACAAAGGGGCAGACCATTACGCCCTGTACATCACCGCCCAATACAACGACACAGATTGGCGTTCCTATGCCGATGCCGTCAACAAACAGGGCAATAAGCTACCGCTTGTGACACTGTCAAAAAATGAAAATGTATGTGAGGGTAACGCAGCCTGTCGCTATGAAGAGCGATTAGCCATTCCGCTCAGTTTTCTATTTTTCTTTGATGGTGCAACCATGGGGCTAGACCTGACCATCTCGGGGAATCGGGTGGATAAAATTATGATTCCTACGACCTATTTCAAAGCCATGCTCAATTCAATGCCAGAAGAAAAACTTTACGACGACATCTAGCAGGTGACGCTAGATATCAGCTAAATGACACCAACAAGGGACGACACACGTAGTCCCTTGTTGTCTTCCCACCAGCACAACAACCTGTCCTCTGCCCCCAAAACAGCCTTCATATAGGCATTTATCAATCCTAATAGCACAACGCTCTGACACAACATTAAGAATGATCTTCGCTAGCTACGGGCTGCTCTTCGGTTTGTAATACGGGAAATTACCGATTCGATTCACCATCAATTGTCATTCCTGTTTCCTAAACAGCGCCGTTATCAGTAAAATCGCGTTTTTTATTATCGCAACGGAGCATTAGCCGCATGGGCAGAGCCTATCAGAACCGCAAAGAATCAATGGCAAAAACCTCTGACATGAAGGCCAAGGTATATAGCCGCTATGGGCGTGAAATCTACGTTAGCGCAAAATCTGGCGGTGTTGACCCCTCAGGCAACCTGGCACTGCGCAGCTTGATCGACCGGGCTAAAAAGGATCAGGTGCCGGGTCATGTCATCGATAAAGCTATTGATAAGGCGAAAGGCGGCGGCGGTGAAGATTATTCACCTGCACGTTATGAAGGCTATGGTCCCGGTGGGAGCATGGCCATCATTGACTGCTTAACCGATAACCCCAATCGGACCTTTGGTGATGTTCGTCAGGCCTTTACTAAAACCAAATGCAAAATTGGTACTCAGGGCAGCGTTAGCCACATGTTCGATCATTCGGCCATCTTTGTTTTTAAACACGATGACGAAGATACGGTGCTAGAAGCATTGATGGAGGCCGACGTTGATGTCACCGACATTGAAAATGAAGCCGGTAAAATTACTGTATTCGCGCCACATACCGACTACTTTAAGGCGAAACAGGCATTACTGGATAGCTGTGGTGAACTCGACTTCGAAGTTGATGAAATACAGTTTATTGCCCACAATTTCACCCCGTTGAACGGCGACGATATCGAATTGTTCGACAAATTTTTAGCCATGCTGGATGACCTGGATGACGTACAACAGGTTTACCACAATGTTGAATTACCCTAGACAGACACCGTGTTTTAAGTACTGAAACAGTTACCTGTTGGTCTACGAAACTGGCTGTCACTCATCAATAAAAAGGGATCACCACAACCGATCCCTTTTTATTTCGGACGAAGTCCAACAACACAGCGACCCGTCAACAAATAATCATTACACCCGCAGCCCTATTTTTAACAGGCAAAAAAATACAAAAGAGCCAATATCGTAACAAGCTCTTCAGCTAATTAAATTGTCGCGCTATTCTGGATTGACCGGTTGACGACAACCCAGACAACGAACAAAAGTAGTTTTTGCCGGCCCAACAACCAGTGCACTGGCCGCTTCATCCGCGTTACCGCCCGCGAGTGAAAATGGCAAAGTAGCCACAAACAAGCCAGTCCCAGCGACCGTCAGCACAAGCATTAGAGGACGAACCACCAAAGCATCGGCAACCATTTCACCAGTACTCGGTGCTTCATCAGACACTGCGGCAAAACTAACGGATGGAACCAATAACGACGCCACCATCAATGTCGCCATCAATCCACGTGAAATACTATCAAAGACCCATTTCATAAACTTACATCCCTTTTATTTTTCATGAACCTATAGAATATAGCAGCAAATCACAAAACGTAAGAGAGGATTTAAATTGCCGGTTTAGCGATATTTAGGATGGTGCAGAGCCTCTCACACACCTAAGACTGAGGGCTATTAAAACCAACCTATACAATATGCATTGCTGTGATGGCAGCCCCTATTTAGCACCCTGTATTTAATCTGTAGCCAGTCAGCCCAACATCTTATACCAGTAGCCGAGTTGCCGATTATACCAGTAGCCGAGTTGCCGACTCGATCAACATCTATTTATTACAAGTAGACTCTATGCAGGAATAGATTTTTAAGCTTATTTTCAGAATTCAATGTAACCCAGCGCTATATTGATAGATTATTAGTATTCAGGATTTCACTGTAGGGCTATGTTCTGGAGCGAGTTAACTTATCATGTACAAAGCTTTATTTATCGGCTTGTTGATGTGCCAGCAGGCAATCTCTGATGAGCCGTTTCTTGCCGACAGCGTGCTAGTCGACAAGTCGGAAAGAGCGCTCTATTTGCTTCGGGATGGGATCAAGTACCGAACCTATCCCATCGCTTTGGGGCCCAGACCGCGTGGGCACAAATTGCATGTTGGCGATGAGCGGACTCCAGAGGGGAGTTATATTCTGGACTTTAAGTATGAAAAAAGTGATTTTTACAAGGCCATTCATATTTCCTATCCTAATAAGCAGGATATCAAGCGGGCCTCAGACATTGGGGCTATTCCCGGAGGTTCGATTATGATTCATGGCATGCCAAATAATACGACGTTGCCTCATGAACTGATTCAGAAATTTAACTGGACCGATGGCTGTATTGCGGTGACCAATGAGGACATGGATGAAATCTGGTTGGCCATCAAGCCAGGTACACCTATTGATATTCTTCCCTAACATCGCCTGCAGACCAATTCAGAAGCCCATCAAAAGAGCTGGCGTCCTTGGGCTCCTGTTATTTGGTCTTAGTTGTTTTCCCTGCCTAGCTCAGAATCAGCATATCCTGACATCAGAGACAAACTCCGATCTGGTTGGCCGCAACATCAGTACCAACGTATCAAGAGAGGAGACGCTGATTGATGTCGCGGTAAGATATCAATTGGGATACAACATGATCCGGTCAGCGAACCCGGGTGTCGATAACTGGCTTCCTGATAACGGCAGCAGGGTTTTATTGCCATTCAATTTGATTTTGCCGGATGCGCCTCGAGAAGGCATTGTCATCAATACGGCGGAAATGCGCCTTTTCTTTTACCGCGAGGATGAACAAAACAACAATACAGTAACTGTTTATCCCATCAGCGTGGGTCGCAGGGATTGGGCGACACCACTGACTGTAACCCGTGTCACCCTGCGAATTGAACACCCGCCCTGGTATCCCCCCAAAAGCATACGTGCGGAACACGCCGCCCGAGGTGATTTCCTACCCAAAGTCGTTCCCGCCGGCCCAAACAACCCCCTGGGTGACTATTTACTGGCATTGGCTATTCCCAGTTATTTTATCCACGGCACAAACAAACGCTTTGGCATCGGCATGCAGGTCACCCACGGCTGTATTCGTATGTACCCAGAACATATTGAAGAACTCTATAACCTCGTGTCGGTTAATACACTGGTAACCATCGTCAACCAGCCTTACAAAGTTGGCTGGAAAGACGAGAAGCTCTATGTGGAAGTGCATCACCCTCTGGAACTCGATGGCGTGGTACACGAGGGAAACCGGCCAGGTGTTGTCAGCAAGCTGACGTCGATACAACAGAAACTGCCCGAAGTGCTAATTGACTGGGATAGGGTCGACAATGCGCTCTCAGAAGCTACGGGAATACCGGTGCTTGTGGGAACAGAGCCACATTCACTGTCAGATTTTGAGTTTTACCAGAATCATATCCAGTCAGACCACTCAAACTGGCTGGATATGATTCAGTAAACACTACTTTTCCATTGCCTTTTTAAAAGCCCGGTCAATTTTCTCGTTGGCTTCGTACGCTGATTTTTGTGCTGCATCAGCGGTACTTTGAGCATTGGCAGCAGCTTTCATTGCCGCATCGGCTGTTCTATTTGCAGCATCAGCTGAACGCTGAGCTTCCTCGGCCATTGCCCTGACCTCGTCTACCGATGAATTACTTGCACAACCTGTGACTGCCACTAAAACCAGAACAGGTAATAACTTGACTAAAGATTTCATGAAGTTCTCCTTACTAAAGAAACAATAAGACAAATTTACAATTAGAGTCACTGCTATTGAGTATGGATGCAAGATTTGTGAGATTCAACTTGGCTCAGTTAAAGAGTTGGAATGGTTATTTTTTCAAAAGTGCGCCACCAGATTCATTACTCGGATATAAGTAAATGATCCAGTTGTATGTAAGCTTGATAGAAATTAAAACTTATTATGATAGTGAGATGGTGCCCGGAGCCGGAATCGAACCGGCACGGCCGTTAAGCCGAGGGATTTTAAATCCCTTGCGTCTACCAATTTCGCCATCCGGGCATTTTGTGAGGATGGACTATTATTCTTCTTTCTTTCGTAGATGCCAGCACGTTGTGCTGGTCCTTGCGGTCGCTTTCGGCTCCTGCCTTACGCGACACTCGAGCATCCTGCTCATCGTCTACCAATTTCGCCATCCGGGCATTGTGGGGATGGACTACTTTTGTACTGTTTTTTTTAATTAAAAGCCAGCACAGAGTGCTGGCTTTTTCACTGTAATAACAGTGTGACGATTTACGTCAAGAATATGGAGGCGCGGGTCGGAATCGAACCGGCGTACACTGAGTTGCAGTCAGCTGCATGACCACTCTGCCACCGCGCCTTTTGAGGGCAGGATTGTACCCGACGAGAATTTCAAAGAACAGAGTGAAGAACGGTATTTTGTCGATTAAATAGCAAGTATCCATTGATTCTCTGGGGTTGGTTACTATTTAGCCGCTATACCGACTGTCGCTTTAAACTCCGTCCTTTTCACTCGCGGTTTGCGGCACTCGGGAAAACTCCGGCCAGGCAGCTTTCAGGTAAATAACCATTGACCATAATGTGAGCAATGCTGCGATATATAACAGCCCAATGCCAAACTGGTCGAATACCGGATAGGCCACGGGATCTACCGCCAATAATACGGCAATGGCGATCATTTGCAGGGTGGTTTTGATTTTCCCTACATAGGATACGGCCACGCTGGTGCGGGCACCCAACTCGGCCATCCATTCACGCAGTGCTGAAATAACAATTTCTCGACTGATAATCACAATGGCTGGCAATGCAAACAAAGGCGTTGGATGTGTCTCCAATAATAGAATAAGTGCTGCGGCGACAATTAACTTATCCGCCACCGGATCGAGAAAGGCACCAAATGGGGTAAATTGATTCAGTTTTCGAGCCAGATAGCCATCGAGCCAGTCTGTGATTGCGGCAACCCCAAAAATGGCTGCGCTGGCGATATGATGCCATTCCCACGGCAGGTAAAAAACCGTGATAAGAATTGGGATCAGAGCGATCCGCATAAGTGTCAGTATATTGGGTAGATTCCACATAAGATGAATACAACGGTGCCTTGGTTACAACAGGTTAAACTTACTCATTGTGGAGAGCAGTGTAAATAGTCTCCGCCACTTTCTTGTTAATACTGGGTACGCGCATTAGCTCGGCAACGGATGCCCGCTCTACTTCTTTTACACCGCCAAAGAACCTTAGTAACTCTCTACGGCGTTTTGGCCCCACTCCATCGATGCCTTCCAGTGTTGAGGTTCGACGCTTTTGATCGCGACGCTGCCTGTGCCCGGTAATTGCAAAGCGATGTGCCTCATCCCTGATCTGTTGGATCAGTAGCAGCGCGGATGCCTGTACTTCCAATTCGACCTCGCTATCACAGCCGTCGATATGCTGGGATAGTAGCAAGGTTTCAAAACCTGCCTTTCGGGTTTTCCCCTTGGCCACACCAACAATTTGAACACCGACAATGCCGAGTTCTACCAAGACAGCCACAGCCTCTCGAAGCTGACCTTTGCCGCCGTCGATCAACAGTATATCGGGCAATTTTCCTTCACCCTTCTTCAGTCGCGTATAGCGACGAGTTAACGCCTGCTCCATGGCGGCATAATCATCACCGGCAGTCACATCTTGAATGTTCATGAGGCGGTAATCAGATTTCAATGGGCCATTGCTATCGAACACGACGCAGGATGCCACGGTTGCTTCACCGCTACTATGGCTAATATCAAAACACTCCAATCGCTCGGGTCGTTCATCCAGCCCCAGTGATTCCTGCAAGGACTCTAACCGCTGCACGATGTTTTGCTTCGAGGCAATTCGACTGCTGAGATTTTGTTGTGCCGTTCGCTCTGCCAAGTCTGTCCACTTTGCACGGGTGCCTCGGCCACGGTGTTTCAACAGTACTTTTTTACCGGCCACTGTCGATATGGCCGACATCAGCAATTCGCTGTCGGCCAGTTTTTGATTGACGACGATCTCTTTTGGAAAATCGCCACGCGCACCCTCTCGCAAATAGTATTGGGGGACAAAATTGTCGAGCACTTCAGCAGGATCTACTGCCAGCGGTACCTTGGGGTAAAAACTGCGACTGCCTAGAATGCGACCCTCGCGAATATAAAGGGCGTGTATACAACCCTGATCGCCCTCCAGTGCGGCAGCCAATACATCAATACAGCCATTGCCCGATTCAACCACCTGCTCGGCTTGAATTTTTCGCAGTGCCGTCAGTTGATCCCTAAGTACGGCCGCCTTTTCAAAGGCTAATTGTTCGGAGGCTGCATCCATGTCCGCCTGTAGTTCACGAATCAGCTTGTCACTTTTTCCCTCGAGAAACATACGAGTATGCCGAACATCCCGCTGGTATGCCCCGGGGCTGACAAGTTCGACACAGGGGCCGGTGCAACGCTTGATTTGATACTGCAAACAGGGCCTGGAACGATTTTTAAAAAAACTGTCCTCACACTGCCTAACCTGAAAAGTTTTCTGCAAAAAATTCATGCTTTCACGGACAGCATGGACACTGGGAAATGGCCCAAAATAGCTCCCTTTCTTTTTTTTGCTGCCACGGTGAAAAGCGAGCCGGGGGTAGGTATCTTGATCGGAGAGAAAAATATACGGGTACGACTTGTCATCTCTCAGCAAAATATTGAATGGAGGATGATTCTGCTTAATCAGGTTCTGTTCTAATAACAGCGCCTCAACTTCAGTTTGAGTAACGGTCACTTCAATATCGGCAATACGACGAACCAGGGCCTCGGTCTTGGGCGACAACCCCGTATTTCTAAAATAGCTGGCCACGCGCTTGCGAAGGTTTTTAGCCTTTCCCACGTAAAGCAGTGCGCCCCCCTCGCCTAACATCTGATAGATGCCGGGCCGCTGGGTCAACTGTTTAAGGAATGATTGATGATCAAATGGCATAAGCGCCATTCTACACTGGGTTAAATAAAAGGGCTGATATAAAGGGTTATATCAACGCATTGAAATGGGCAACGTTATATAACTTCCGAAGGATCGACCAGACCATATTTAACAGCCGCCAACGTAAGCTCAACATCATTAGTCACACCCAGTTTTTCGTAAATTCGATATTTATAGGTATTGATCGTTTTGGGGCTAACACTCAACGTCTCAGCCACGTCATTGGCACGCTTACCTCTGGTGATTAACTCCGCTATCTGTAATTCACGCTGAGACAGTTCGGACAAGGGGGATTTGGTGTGGTTGGATAGCCCGTTGATAACCAGCATTTGCGCCAACTGGGGGCTGATATAAACATTCCCAGACAACACTGTTTTCACCGCCACCTTAATCTCATCGCTATCGGTATTCTTAGTAATATATCCAGCGGCACCGGCTTTCAGCAGTGTGGCTGGATAAACCTCATCATTAAATGCACTGACGACGATTACTTTGGTATCTGAATTTTGCGCGAGAATCCGCTGGGTCGCCTCCAATCCGCCAATACCGGGCATGCGAATATCCATAAACACGATATCAGGCCTTAGTTTTCTAACCAGTGACACGGCATCCTCGCCACTTGAGGCCTGATCAACCACCGTGATACCGGGCACCTCGGCTAGTAGTCGACAGATACCCAGCCGAATCAAGTCGTGATCGTCCACAACCAAGACTGTTTTCAGTGCTTGTCTTTCAGTCATACACTCGCTATCCCTATTTCTATTGAAAGACTATCACCGACGCTTTTTATTGGCTATAGAATAGAAGCTCGAGAGGTTATTTGTTGTAATTCTGTATTATTTTTTAGTTTGGGTTACTGAGAAAAGAACTTAAATAGAACGACTTAACTGAAGGGAATCAATTAGCGATAGACGCGGGGTTCAATGTCGAGAGTGATACCAAACTTGCTCATCACTGACGATTGAATATCAACGACCAGTGACATCAGTGCGTCACACGAGCCACCCATATTAATCAACACCAATGATTGCTGGTTATAAACCCCGACACCATCTCTCTCAAAGCCCTTCCAGCCCGCTTGATCAATGAGCCAACCTGCAGCCAGTTTTACACGGTTCTCATCTAGAGAATAGCTAACTAATTTAGGGTAGTGGTGCTTTAATTTAGCGGCCACCTCACTACTGACAATCGGATTTTTAAAGAAACTCCCGGCATTGGGAATAACATCCGGATCAGGAAGTTTACCTCTTCGAATATCACAGACAATATCAGACACCCTTTTTGGCGTTAATTCAGCCTCGGGCAACGCGTCTATGGCCTGTTGTAATGCAGGATATTCAATATGAAGGTCGGGCTTGGAGGACAGCTCGAGGGTGATGGCGGTAATCGCAAATTGATCACGCCCCTGCCCCTTAAAAAAACTGTCTCGATAGGCAAATTTGCAGTCGGAACGCGACATCACGTGCCGCTCTCCGGTGTTGAGATGCACGGCTTCAAGGGAGTGAAAACGCTCGCTCAATTCAACACCGTAGGCACCAATATTTTGCACCGGGGCCGCACCAACCAGCCCGGGAATGAGCGACAAATTTTCCAGACCAAACCAGCCTTGGTTTAGGGCATGCACAACCAATTGATGCCAGTTTTCACCCGCACCGACTCTAATACGTCGCAGGTGATGTTTTTCTGAAATGAGCTCAACACCAGGAATAGCCATTTGAACCACAAGTCCCGATAGATTACCGGCGAGTACGACATTGCTCCCACCACCGAGTAGTGTGACGGGGTATCGATGATTTCCAGCCCAAGCCAGCGCTTCAGACAACCCTTCGTCGCTATTCACTCGGCAGAAATACTCCGCCAATGACGGTAGTGCAAGTGTGTTGTATGGCTTGAGAGAAACCTGTTCTTGAACGTTCAACATCAGTTCAATTGGTCTCGCAGGTGGTCAAGCAGTCCCCGGGATGCGTTCTCGACCAGATCGAGAACGAGTTCAAACCCCTCTTCTCCACCAGAATAAGGATCGGGAACTTCCTGTAGGCCACTGGTACCAAAATCCAGAAATAGACCAAGATGCCCGTTAAATTCTGGTAGTGCCAATGCTTGAAGATCCCAAAGGTTCTGGTTATCCATGGCCAGGATATAATCAAACTCCTGAAAATCCTCCGGTCGAACTTGACGGGCTCGCAAATGGCTGAGGTCGTGGTTCCGCGATAATGCTGCACCGCTTGCCCTTGGATCTGGAGATTTGCCAATATGCCAGTCACCAGTGCCCGCCGAATCAACAAAAATCATATCCTGCAAACCTGATTCAGCAACCATACTCTCGAAAATTCCGTGCGCGGTAGGAGACCGGCAAATATTACCCAAACACACAAATAAGATTTTCACAGGCATCAATGTTGCTCCGCTTCCAGCAGGCTGATCACGCGCTGTAGATCAGCTTCGGTATCCACACCGCCAGGCACAAGCGCCTCAGCCTGAGCTACATGGATACGCTCACCGTTCCACATGAATCGAAGTTGCTCCAGACATTCAATGGCTTCAATCGGTGCAATGGGCCAATGAATAAAATGGTTTAACATCGCCACCCGATAGGCATAAATGCCTATATGTCGCATTGGTTGGATCGTTGGAGACATACCTGTGACTTGGTGGTTATCGTGGTCGCGTGGCCAGGGTATGGATGCACGGCTAAAATACAGCGCCATCCCCTGATGATCTGCGACCACCTTTACAATATTTGGGTTAGCGAAATCAGCGTCACTCTCGATAGGTTCGCAGAGTGTTGATACACCTGCACTCCGGTACTGGCTTAAGTTCTCAGCTACCTGGTTGATCACGTTAGGTGGAATTAAAGGCTCATCCCCCTGGACATTGACAACAATATGATCGTCGGTAAAACCATACTGGCTGGCCACCTCCTGTAAGCGGTCGGTGCCCGACTGATGCTCCGCCGAGGTCATACAGACCTCGCCGCCAAAACTGATGACTTCATCCGCAACGCGTTGATCATCAGTGGCAACAAGTACACGTGTGGCATTGCTTTTATTTGCCTGCTCATAAACACGCTGAATCATAGACTTTCCAGCGATATCTTTTAGCGGTTTACCCGGCAAACGAGTAGATGAAAAACGGGCGGGAATGACAACGGTAAAATCCATGGCGATCTAACGACTCTTTTTAAATATTTTCAGTTAAATAGTTTTGTTCAGATGAGAAACGCGATCGGTTAGTTTCTCAAGAAATTCAGCTTCTGGCACGGCAGTAATATCAAGCACCCACACGTTATCATGAGCTAACCCATGACACTTTACGGCATCTTTAGCCGTAATGATCACTGGCAACGTATCGTCAAATAATAATTCATCACCATCAAAGTTATGGTGATCGGGCCAGGCATGAAGTTGAACATCAAAGCCTAACTGTTCCAGTGTAGTTACAAATCGATGAGGATTGCCAATACCGGCAACGGCGTGGATCTTTCTACCATATTGCCACTGGGAAAGCTCAAAGCCCTCTGCCTCACCTTCTGTATTTTCGTGCACCGTAACGTCACAAATATCACCCGAAACCAGATGTCTTAACTGCCTGGGTTTTATACCAAGACGGTAGGCTCTGTTGATAACAAGACCGGTGTTGCTGCCGTTAACCAGAGTAAAATCAACAGACCTCAGGCGACCCACAGGTTCCCGAAGTGGCCCGGCAGGAAGACACTGGCCATTGCCAAAACCCTTTTCTCCATCCACCACCACAATTTCAATATCCCTAGGCAGTCGATAATGTTGCAGGCCATCATCACTCAGAATCAGATTACAGTCAGTCTGTGCAAGTAATGATTGAGCTGCCCTGTAACGATCAGGATCTATGACAACCGGGCATGCACCAGCCAATAAGAGTGGCTCATCACCCACTTCTTTGACCGCCGATTCTGCGGTGACAAACATAGGATACTGGGCCGCTTGGCCACCGTACCCACGACTGATGACCCCGGGGCGGTAACCTTGTGCTGAAAACCAACTCACCAATGAAAGTAACAGCGGGGTCTTACCCGTACCTCCCACGCTGATATTTCCAACCACCACCACCGGGACATTTATCGGTTTGTTCGGTGATAGCCGCTGGTAGAAATGACGACGAAGGTAGGCGACCAAACGAAACACCCAGGAAAGGGGTAACAATAGAAGAGCCCAGCTAACAGGACGATTCCATGCCTTTTCAAGTGAATGAGAAAAGCTCATAGAGTTAGCTGAAGATCATGACAATGGCTCGGCTTCATCGGCAAACTGCTTGCTGTGAAGCTTTGAATAGCGGCCGTTTAATGCCAATAATTGTTCGTGGCTACCCTGCTCAACAATCTTCCCCTTGTCCATCACCAGAATACGATCAGCGTTTTCGATGGTGCTTAAACGGTGTGCAATAACAAAGGTTGTCCTTCCCTCCATCACCTCCTCCAGAGCATCTTGGATGTAACGTTCAGATTCAGTATCCAGTGCTGACGTGGCCTCGTCGAGTATCAATATGGGTGCATTTTTCAGCAGGGCGCGGGCAATGGCCAAACGTTGTCGTTGGCCACCAGACAACATCACCCCTTCATCACCAATTGAGGTGTCAAAACCTTCGGGTAGCTGTTCGATAAACTCCAGAGCATGGGCTGCTTTTGCCGCTGCACGAACCTCATCGGGGGAGCGCTCAGCAAGGGCACCATAGGCAATATTGTTATAGACCGTGTCGTTGAACAACGTGACATTTTGCGAAACCAGCGCTATATGCTGGCGAAGATTGTCCAGTTTGAAGTCGTTTACATCGGTGCCATCCAGAAGAATTTTTCCTTGGCCATGACAGTAAAACCGAGGAATCAAACTCACTAATGTAGTCTTACCACTTCCCGACTGCCCCACCAGTGCAATTGTCTCTCCCGGCTTCACCTCCAGATCTATGCTATTCAATACATTACCGGCTTCTGACGAATAGGCAAAGCTAACACCTTTAAACTGAAAGAAACCTTCTACCGTATCCCTTTCAATGGTTCCGTTATCAGGTTCATCTATTTCATCCAATGTGGCAAAGAGTGTTCCTGCAGCCGCGACTCCCCGCTGAATACTGCTATTCACTTCCGACAGCTGTCGAATCGGTTTGGCAAGCAAGGCTGCCGAACCCAAAAATTTAACGAACTCACCGCCACTCATGTTAGCTAAAACAGCAGGGTCCAGTGCTAACCACATCAAAAATGAAAGCGACATCGCCACTAACATTTGTATCACAGGAGAACTGATACCCTCGGCAACGGCCATTTTCATATGTTGGCGACGAGTATATTTACTGGCCTCATGCATACGCTCGCGCTCATATTTCACACCACCGTAGAGGTGCATTTCACGGTAACCACTCACCACTTCCTGAGTCACATGAGTCACATCACCAATCGATGACTGTATGCGCCGGCTCAACAACCTGAAACGTTTACTAATCGTGGTAACGACAAGTCCAATGATTGGTAACACCACAATAAAAATAGCCGCCAAGCGCCAATTTATATAAAACAGATAGCCAATCAGGCCAATCACTAGAGCGCCTTCGCGAATAATAATCTTTAAGGAACTCGTCGCAGCATGGGTGACCTGAGATACGTGAAAGGTTACGCGGGATACCAAGTGACCAGACATGCTCGCGTCAAAATAACTGCTCGGCAAACGGGTATATTTGTTAAATATTTCTGTCCGCAAGTTATAAACCAGAACCTGCGCGACGTAGGTCATGCAATAACCACCCACGAAAAAGCCAAGCCCCCTAACTACTGCGATACAAAACATCAGGACTGGAATAATCCAACGACTTTCCATGACGGCATTTTCACCACCGATCTGCCGGGCCAAGCTCGCTGTAAAGCCATTATCGACACTCAGCGTAGGGACAGAGGTCGTTGCCTCGGTACCGGCCAAGGTATTAATGGCGTTAATGGTGTAGCCGAATAGATCTACAAAGGCAATTTCCATCGAGGAAAATAGGATTAACCCGAAAATACTCAGTAGAAAAATGCCAATGTAACGCTTTAGATAGGAAAGCAGCCTTATATAAACCTCTAACCCAGACATTTCAGGGTGATCAGGTTCGGGGATGGACTTAGCCACTATTACTCCTCAGGACTCTTCATCAGGCTGTTTTGTTGTTATTTTAAGATGGACAAAGCCCATTTTACCTGCCGCATCCATGGCTGTAACCACCGACTGATGCGAGGTATTGGCATCCGCAGTAATCATCAGCGGTAACTCACTGTTACCCAGCGAGACTTCCTCAAGGGCCTTCATTAACGTTTTAAGTTGGCGATTGACCAACGACTTACCATTGATGGTGTAATCGCCATTCTTGCCAATCAGTATTTCAATACCATCGAGCGGTGTTTCTGAGACCTCACCATCAGCTTCTGGCAGGTCTAGAACCAAATGAGATTCTTTGGTGAAGGTTGTCGATACCATAAAAAAAATCAGTAACAAAAACACCACGTCGATGAGTGGCGTTAAATTTACATTGTTATCGACTTTTTTCTGTCGCCGAAACTTCACGCAGCAGGAACCTTCTCTCGACGTTTGGCTTCAAGCTGAATCTCTTCTGGGCGCAACACACGGTCACCGTGTAAGGCATCGACAAGCTTTATGGCCTGGTCTTCCATCTCTACGACGAGAGTATCTACCCTGCGTTCGAAAAAGCGGTGAAAAATAAGCGCGGGGATCGCCACCGTTAGGCCCGCCGCCGTAGTGATCAGTGCCTCGGAAATGCCTCCAGCCAACACGCCCGCATTTCCCGTACCCTCAATCATAATAGCGGTGAATACTTTTATCATGCCTATGACCGTCCCCAACAAGCCCAATAGCGGCGCAATGGCAGCTATCGTCCCTAGCGGAGCCAAATGCTTTTCCAACTCGTGAACAACCTGGCATGCCGCTTCTTCGATACTATCCTTCATCACCTCGCGGCCATGCCCCGAGTTACTTATACCGGCAGCCAGAATAGTACCGAGGGCCGAAGAACCACGAAGTTGATGAATATTTTCTTTGCTCAGCTGGTCTTGTCTTAGCCATTGCCAAACCTGCCCGAGCAGCGTGGGGGGAACAACTTTAGATGGACGCAGGCTCCAATACCGTTCAAAGGCAATAGCTACGACCACAATCGATGAAAGAATAATCGGCAGCATCAGCCAGCCACCAGCAATTACCAACTCGTACACATCCAGCCTCGGTTTGGTTTAAACGGTCAAAACTTTACCACATTCAATGGTAGCCAAATACCATTAACCCCAATATTTAGGTCTACAGCGGTAATTTGCACTAATTCTTCGATGTACCCCACAAAATGTCTGGCAACCTCAATTTCAAACCGCTTTGTTTAGTACCAGTAACGCCTGTTATCTGCGCGTGTTGAAGCAACGGTCATCGACCCGGAGTCGCTCCATGAAAATTCAACCGCACCGGCGTTCGCCGTATTCCACATTCGTGATCCCTGCGCCTGATAGCGATGCACCACCGTTGACGCAGGATGGCCAAAATGGTGGCGATAACCTGCTGAAAAAACCACCTCAGATGGTTTAAGCTTTTGCAGAAAATCTATTGAAGAGGATGTTTTACTGCCGTGATGTGGAGCCACAAGCAGTGTTACGGGTGTCAACAGTTCTCCGTTATCCAACAACCGCTGCTCAACCCCCGACTCAATATCACCAGGTAACAGGATCGACTGGCCCGCATATTGAATTTGCAACACACAGGATCGATTGTTCTTTGAATTTTCCTGTCGAGAACCGGGGTGAAGAAAACTAAACTGCACGCCATCCCACCTCCAACTCACGCCACCCTGGCAAGGTTCTGTTTTAGTACTTGGTCCTAAATCTACCGGCTCACCAACCATCGTTTGCGATGGATTAAAACGTCTAGCCACTGCCGCCGCACCACCTGCATGATCATTGTCACTGTGACTCACTATCAACATATCCAACACTGCTATGCCATTTCTTCTTAAAAATGGTGAAACTACTGACTTGCCAGTATCAAACCCCGAACTAAAGCGTGATCCAGCATCGTAGACCAATGCATGAGACTGCGTTTGTACGATGACAGAGAGCCCCTGCCCTACATCTAGAACGGACACCCTAAGCCGGTAGGGCTTATCAGCAGAAACCGACAACACACCGGTTAGTAACACCGCCGACAAATACTTTCCCGGCAGACCCTTGGGCAACAAAACCAGGACTGAAAGTAATAGTAAATTCCAGAATAAAGCACCGTTTAGAACCCACGGAGAATAGTTAGGCAGAAAATCAATCGAGGGCACTGCATTAATAAAAGCAACGAAATAATCCAGCTGCCAACCGGCTATATGCCATAGTTCATTTGAAAAAGATGCGCTGAATGGAAATACAAGCACCGCTATTAAACAACAGGGGACAATGAGAAAACTCACCCACGGGATAGCAATCAAGTTCGTCAGAGATGCCAACCAGGCCAATGGCAAATAGGCCCACGACAAGGGCAGTAGTAGTACCAAAAAAATGAGCCACTGAGTTTTCAGATATTGCCACCAACGAGAGCCACCTGTAGTAATGGGGATTAGCCAGAGAAGGCAGGCTACCGCAGAAAAAGACAGCCAGAACCCCGCACTCATAAACGCCAATGGGTCGATCATCGACACCCCGGCTAAAGCCATGGAAAACCCGAGACTTCGACTCACATAGCGATTTAACAATTGCGCCAGAATAACAACCACCACCATGATCAAGGCCCTTTGGGTAGGCAAACTAAATCCTGCTAATGTGCTGTAACCGAGTGCGGCAATCAACGACGAAAGGCAGCCCCAGTAACGAGCTGTAACGTTAAATCCCATGATAATAATAAGTCGGGAAATCCACGAGCCAAGGTAGTAACTGAGTGTGGCAACAAGTCCTATATGCAAACCTGATATCACCAGTAAATGAACCACACCTGCTAGAGATAAACTATCCCAAAGCTTATCGGGAATGAGCGACCTGTCTCCAAGTGTTAGCGCTATTATTAACGCCTTGGCACTACTACTAACGGGGGAGGATTGTATGGCCTGTTGTAATTGATAACGTATGCTGCTTATGGAATGACGACGATCCAACAATATATTCTCAACAGAATCTCTCACATATCCCGTTGCCGAGATACCCTGTCGCATCAACCATGCCTGGTAGTCAAAGCCTCCCGGATTCACGGCGCCTCTTGGCGTACGCAATCGCAACCTCAACTGCCATATCTGCCCAGGGATCAGCTCTACCTTCGGGTGATACCAACTAAGGCGCAATGTCCTAAGCCGGTATGGCTCGGCCCCTGAAAGAACGCGAAAATTGAATCTGACCCGGCTACCATTATCTATACTGGGTAAACCAACCACCTCGCCAGTGACGATAAAATCAGCGGGGCTGATGTCATCGGGTAATTGATGCAATAAGGAATAAGTCCCCCAACAAGCGCCGTATAAAATCCCAGCTAAAAAACAGGCCATCAGCTTATAGCGAGAAAGCGACACGAGAAGAACAACAACAAGAAGCCCCAGAAGCACCTTAAGTTCAGGTAATTGAGAAGCCAACCCAAC
>Ga0209121_10001257_pt1 | contig 26620 bp, 26 predicted proteins | sample Cruoilmetagenom3_FD_187292 | JGI IMG/M metagenome (GOLD analysis project Ga0209121, IMG submission 187292) | Oil polluted marine microbial communities from Coal Oil Point, Santa Barbara, California, USA - Sample 3 (SPAdes) (version 2) | ecosystem: Environmental > Aquatic > Marine > Oil seeps ...
AACAATACAGTTGAAATTAGCTCTAATCATGGTAAGTATGCATTAGCATATGCAGATGGTGCAGAATTCCCTAATGCGGTTTCTATAGAAGATGCTAGTAAAACAAACATTAAGGGAGATATATTAGCAACGGCAATTAGTAAAACAATTTTTGCTGCAGGTAATGACGATTTAAGACCTGTAATGAGTGGTGTATTCTTCCAGTTTTCTCAAGATCACTTAACGTTTGTAGCAACAGACGCTCACAAATTGGTTAAGTACACTAGAGATGATGTTAGTGCTACTGAAACAGCAGAATTCATTATGCCTAAGAAACCTTTAAATCTATTAAAGGGAATTTTAGCAGGAAGTGATGATGATGTTGTTGTAGAATACAACGAATCTAATGCTAAGTTTACATTTGAAAACTCTGTATTAATATGCCGTTTAATAGATGGTAAGTATCCAAACTACGAAGCTGTAATACCAAAAGAAAATCCAAATAAATTAGTAATTGATAGAACTCAGTTTTTAAATTCTGTTCGTCGTGTTAGTATTTTCTCTAATAAGACAACTCATCAAATTCGTTTAAAAATTGCTGGTGCAGAATTAAATATTTCTGCTGAAGATATTGATTACAGCAATAAAGCTGAAGAGCGTTTATCTTGTGATTATCAAGGTGACGATATGCAAATTGGTTTTAATTCTCGTTTCTTAACGGAAATGATTAACAACTTAAACTCAGATAACGTTCAGTTAGAAATGAGTTTACCTAACAGAGCAGGTATTCTAACTCCTATTGATGGTTTAGATGAAGGTGAGCACGTGACTATGCTCGTTATGCCTGTGATGCTCAACAATTGAGATTCTTGCAATTTTCTCAACATAAAAAAGGCTCACCAATTGGTGAGCCTTTTCATTTCCATTTCTTTAATAACTAACTAACAAAATTAAGAGATAATGGATAGCTAGGTAATTCTCCATTACTAGCTTTTATTGCGTTTATAATTGGCATAACAAATGCCAAAATACCGATTAATATAAGTGTTAGAATTCCCAATCCAAAAACTAAGATTAAAGGAATACTTAATATGGAATAAACAATAATGCTCAATTGGAAGTTTATAATCGCCTTTCCATGAACATCCATTTCATCTACTCTATCTTTCTGAGTTACCCAAATAATTAATGGAGCAATTAAACCGCCAAATCCTGTTAGATAAGTCAACAATTGTGTTAGATGTGTAATAACCAACAACTGATTGTCTGTACGTTTAAGTGTGTGATAATTTGATTCCATGATTCATTTCTATTTACAACTATATGACGCAATTACTTTAAAAATGTTACAAAAACACCAATACTTTAAAAATCCATTAGTACATGGACCTAATTGCGGTATAAAATTAAATTACTCAATCCAAATCTAAAATGACAATCATCACTTATAACTCAATACATTACTAAATAAATAACAATTGTGTCCCTTCTTGGTCTGCGCGACTATAAAAATCACCAATAGTTAAAATACCATCTAACTCATCAATAAGATCTTCTTCTTTTAAATGGAACATATCTACTGCTAGTTTACAACCCCAAAGTTTACAACCAGAATCAGAAAGGATTTCTAAAAATTCACCAATAGGTGGCATATCTAGTTTTTCCATTTCTTTTTTCATCATTTTTGTTGCAAACGCTTCAACACCTGGTAAACCGCCAAGCATAGTTGGTATATGCATTCCTGGATTTCCAACCGTTGCTACATGTAAATGTTCAAGTTTTTTCTTTTGAATAACTTCTAGTCCAAAAAACGTGAAGAATATTTCAGACTCAATACCTTCCATTCTTGCTCCATTTGCCATTACAAATGCTGCATAAGCATTTTCTATTGTTGCTTTAGATAGTATAAAAAGCATCTTTTTTACTTTTGTACCCATAATTTTTTGTTTTTTATTTTTTATTTAGACTCCCACTTTCATGGGAATGACAATTCTGTCTGATACCTCTAATAACTAGAGGAATATTATTTTATTAAATACAACTTTTTGGTTTTGGTATACCAGCAATCAATGTTGATTTTTTTAATGGTCCACCTGGAAAAAGTGCATAAAACTCTTTAATATTTATTACACCACTCTTTTTTATTCCTCTAATAGATAAAGGTTCTTCTTTATGATGTTTTTCTTGAAGATATTCAACAACTTCCCAGTGTTTTTCTGTCATTACTACGTCGCACTCTCCTGCAATACATTCACTGATTTCACGATCCCATTGACTAAATTCTAATAAATAGCCTTCTTCATTAACATCGATTTCTCTATTTGCGATTATTTTCTTCATGATTTTAATTTTTATTTGGTTATCAATTATTTATCTGCTTTTATATCGAAAATTTTACCTTTAAAACTCATGTTCCTTCCAACAAATGGAATTGGTATACCTTTTAACAACATATTCCAATAAATCCATCTAAATGCTAATTTCCCCCAATGATTAAATACACTCTCTTTTAATAATCTAAGAGGACCAATTTTTGCAAACGGAAATGTGCCATGTACTGGTTCTTGATCATAATTAAAGTCTATTAACAATGCTTTATTTTTACCTGTTTCGATAAAACAATTTGCATGGCCATCAAATTCTTCTTTTAATTTGTAGCCTTTAGTATGTAAAAGAATATTATCTGTAAGCGTTTCTGCTTGAAAGTGTGCTACAGAACCAGCTTTAGAAGCTGGTACGTTTGTAGCATCACCTATAACAAAAATATTATCATGAGCCTTAGATTGTAAGGTATGTTTATGTGTTGGAATAAAGTTTAAATCATCTCCTAATCCAGAACGTTCAATAACTTCATCTCCCATATTTGTAGGTACCGTTACTAACAAATCAAAAGGAATTTCCTTATCAACATAATCTACAATTGCTTTCTTATCATTGTTAACTTCCATTATAGCAAAATCAGTCTCAATTTTAATTTGCTTTTCCTCTAAAAGATAGTTTAATGCTTTTGTACATGTTGGCTTTGTAAAAGCTCCATCTAAAGGAGTTACATAGGTGATTTCAACCTTATCACGCATGCCCTTTTTCTTAAAATAAGAATCAGCTAAAAACGCAAATTCTAAAGGTGCTACAGGACATTTTATTGGCATTTCAGTAATATGAACTACTAATTTCCCACCTTGCCAATCTCTTAATTTATTACGCAAGGCCAAGGCACCTTCATAAGTGTAAAAATCAAAAATATCTTTTCTCCATAGAGAACCTAATAAACCATCTGTTTCATCTGGTGCAATTTTAGATCCTGTTGCAACAATTAATATGTCATAATTTATGGATTCGTTTTCTAGTTCAACTTTATTTGACTCTGGAAATATTTGCTTAATTTTTTTCTGAATATAATTAACTCCCTTAGGAATAAATCGTTTCCCTTCTTTTTTTACCTGATCCTCAGTATAAGTATCAAAAGGCAAAAACAAAAAACCTGGTTGATAATAATGTGTTTTGTATTGGTCTACAATAGTAATTTGCCAATCCTTTTTGGGAAGTTTTTTTACCAAATGATTGGCCATCATCGTGCCAGCTGTGCCTGCTCCTAATATCACTAAATTCTTCATATTCTATATATTTATAGGTGCGTTTAAAAACGATTCACTTTAATTTACAGCAAAGTTAATTTGATTGCTCTATATCTTACATGACTTTTGTCATAAGCTTTGGTAACAAATGTTACATAAGCATTCTCCCTTTTATTTATAGGGTTTAACAAACAATTACACAGGTATTTATATACTTACTTTTTTATCTATGATAAAAGTCATAAATGGTTTTATATTATGTCGTAATTTTGTTCTTAGCTAATTTATAACCAACATTCATTAAGTGAAAATTCATAATTATTTAGCTAGAGTTTTTGCAGAATGTTTAAAAACTACATATCATGAAAACAACTTTTCTAAAATTATTTGTTTTGCTATTCTCCACTGCTGTGTTCTCACAAGCAGGTCATATTATGCAGGGCGTTGGTTCTGTAAATATGTCAATGGGAGGAGCTGCAACTGCACAACCATTGGATATTTCTGGTGCTATACACTGGAATCCAGCAGCATTATCAGCCTTCGATGATAAAATCATTAGGTTTGATATTGGTGCCTTCTTTTCTTCTCCAGAATTATCATCTTCTTTACCAGCCGGAATGTTAGGGCCTGGAGCACCGGGAGTTAGCGGAACAACAGAAGATGATAAAGGAGTTTCTCCTATGCCCGCTTTAGCTATGGTTTGGGGAAATGCAGATAGTAAACACACTTTTGGAGTATCTGCTTTTGGTATTAGTGGATTTGGTGTTACCTTCCCTGAAGAAGCTAATAACCCTTTTAGCCCAAGCTTCAATCCAACTGTAAATTCTAATCCAATAAATTATCCTCAAGCGGCAAATGGTTTTGGTCACCTTGAATCTGATTATATGTTATTGCAACTTAGTGGTACATGGGCTTATGAAATCAATTCAAATTTATCATTGGGTATTCAACCTAATATAAATTATGCTGCTCTAGAAATAGCGCCTAACCCATTAGCGTCTCCTGACTTTCCACCAGCAATGGGAGGAACAGGAAAAGGCTACCCAACTTCTGCTAAAGCTTCTGCTATAGGTTATGGAGCTCAATTTGGAATATTTTACGATTCTAAGAATGGTTTAAAATTAGGGGCATCTTATAAAACAGCGCAAACATTTGGAGAGTTTGAATTTGATAACACTTATGTAGATGGAACTGATGCACCTGGTGCTAATTTCCAAATGGATTACCCAGCGATTATGTCTCTCGGATTTGGATATTCTGCTGGTCAGTTTGACTTTGCATTAGATTTTAGACGCGTGATGTATGAGGACACAGAAGGCTTTGAAGCAAGTGGATGGGAAATTGGCAATAATGGCTTCCCAACAGGTGCAGTACAAGGATTTGGCTGGAAAAACATTTCAGTTGTTTCAGCAGGTCTGCAATACAAAGGAATCAATAAATTACCGTTACGTTTTGGATACACATATAGTTCTAACCCAATCGACGAAGATTTAGCCTTTTTCTCAACTCCGGCAACAGCAGTAATCAAAAATGCATTCCAATTTGGTTTAAGTTTTGAGATAAATGACTCATGGAGAATAGATAGTGTTTACCATTATGGAACGAGTGGAGATGCAACAGAAGGACAGTTACTTAATCCTATGCAAATTACTCCTAATAATCCTCTAGGTGCAATTCCTGGAACAACTGTATCCTATGAAATGACTACATCTATGATTATGGTTGGATTAAACTATACATTTAATAAAAAGGTTGATAACTAATAACATTTAAAAACGTTCTAATTAATTTTATCAATCTTTAAAATGCGCGGCAATATAAACTGTGAACTATCACAAACTATATTGCCGCGTTATTTATTTTAAACTAGTTAATAGTACAACTTGTACTTTCCTTTTTAACTCCTAACTTAACCAATATGGTTTCTAATAAGCACCATTTTGTGAATGCCGATTGTATTAGGTTTACACCAATAAAGACAGTAAACCACATCCAATTTTGATTAACATAAAATGTCAGTAAGACACTAAGAAATACCATTACTCCAACAATAACTCTAAAATATGTATTTAGCATTTTATTTAATTTTAAGTTTATATATATTTTTCAACAGGAACCACAATCGCTTTAATAGGATTGTTAGTTTCTAAATTTGTATTAAATTCATTAATCTGGTTAAACAAAGCCTCAATATGTTCTTCATCTGTGAAAGAAAAATACATATGAGATTCATTACCTCCTTTCTCAGCTGAAAACCAATTAGAAGCCATCAATAAAGAAGATCCGTTTTTGTATCCATCAATATCAGAAGCACTGAAGCTTTTAATCTTTGCATCTTTGAATAGATTTAAAACATCCTTTTGATATTCGTTTACCGCTGTAACTATTACTAATTTCATTTTTTTAATTTTTTTTCTTCACTTCGAATATTATTTATAATTCTTTTTCTCTATCATATAATACACTAATGGTACTACCAATAATGTAAAAACTGTTGACACTATAGTTCCTCCCATTAATGAAATAGCTAAACCTTGAAAAATAGGATCGAATAAAATGACAAAAGCTCCAATCACTACCGTTCCTGCGGTTAATAATATTGGTGTTGTACGTACTGCACCGGCTTCTATTACAGCTTGTTTTAATGGTACACCTTCGGCAGTTCTTAGATTAATAAAATCTATTAGTAATACTGAGTTTCTTACCATAATTCCGGCTAAAGCAATCATACCAATAAACGATGTTGCAGTAAAAAATGCTCCCATAATCCAATGCCCTAGAATAATACCAATCAATGACAACGGAATAGCAACCATCATTACAATTGGTGCTTTAAAATTTTGGAACCATCCTACAATTAAGATATAGATTAAGATTATAGCTCCTAAAAATGCAATTCCAAGATCTCTAAATACTTCTAATGTAATTTGCCATTCTCCGTCCCATTTTACCGTATAATCATCCTCAAAATCGGGTTGACCTAAATACATTTCGTTTATCTCATAACCTTTTGGTAATGGAATTTCTTTTAGTTTTTCTTCCATTCCTAGTATTGCATATGCCGGACTTTCCAATTCTCCAGCCATATCAGCCGTGACATAAACAACACGTTTCTGATTCTTTCTATAAATACTTTTCGCAGCTGTATTTTGCTTAATATCTACTAAGTCTGCTATAGGCATTACATTTCCAAGTTTCGATTTTACCTTTAATTGTGAAATATCTGAAATAGTCGATTTCTCCTTTTCATCTAAAGCTAATACTAATCCAATTTGATTTTGAGCATCTTCGTCATATAAGTTGGTAATAGGTCTATTAGATAATGCCATATTCATAGTGTATGCAATCTGTTGTGGAGCAACACCATATAACATAGCCTTCTCCTTATTAATGACAAACTGATATTCTATTTGTTCTGATTCAACCATCCAATCGATATCTACAACATCATCTGTGTTTTTTAGAATATCTTGAACTCCATTTGCAATCTCAATTTGCTTATCGTATTCTGGACCATATACTTCCGCAACTATAGTTGATAAAACTGGTGGACCAGGTGGAACTTCTACCAATTTTACATTGGCATTGTATTTTGAAGCAATTTTTTGAATATCTGGACGTAACAATTTCGCTATATCATGGCTTTGTTCACTTCGATCTCCTTTATCTAATAAATTAACTTGAATGTCTGCCATATTACTACCACCACGTAAATCGTAATGTCTTACCAAACCATTAAAGGTTATTGGTGCCGAAGTACCAATATAATTTTGGTAGTTTACAACTTCAGGACGTGTTGATAAATATTGCGAAATCTCTTGCGCTACTACTCCAGTACGTTCTAAGGTTGTCCCTTCTGGCATATCAATAACAACCTGAAATTCGTTCTTATTGTCAAAAGGCAACATTTTTACTGCAACCGATTTGGTAAAAAACAACACCATCGTTCCCATAAGTAGTAAAAACGTTCCTCCTAAAAACAACCAACGCTTTCTTTTGCTTTCTAATAAAGGACTTTCAAGCGTGTTATAAACTTTATATATAAGTGTGTCCTCTACTGGTTTTTCTGGTTTTTCTTCTGCACCTTTTTTATCCTTTTCACGCAAGAAAATATATCCTAAATATGGTGTAATTGTTAAAGCAACGAATAACGAAAGTATCATTGCTATAGATGCTCCTATTGGCATTGGAGCCATATAAGGTCCCATTAAGCCAGATACAAAAGCCATAGGTAATACTGATGCAATAACCGTAAATGTTGCTAAAATCGTTGGATTACCTACTTCATTTATTGCATATAAAGCTGCCTGTTTAAAAGGTAAGCGTTTCATCTTAAAATGCCTATGCATATTTTCGGCAATGATTATAGAATCATCAACTACGATACCAGTAACAAATACTAAAGCGAATAAAGTAATTCGGTTTAATGTAAAGTCTAACATGTAATAACTTAATAAAGTCAAAGCAAACGTAATTGGCACAGATAAAAACACTACCAAGCCTCCTCTCCAACCCATTGCTAGCATCACAACGATAGTTACCGCTATAATAGAACCAATTAGGTGTAATAACAATTCTGATACTTTGTGTGATGCCGTTTCGCCATAATTCCTAGTAACCTCTATATGTACATCATCTGGAATCAATGTAGAACGTAAATGTGCTACCTTATCGATAATAATCTCTGCAATTTTCATTGCATCTGCTCCTTTACGTTTCGCAACGGAAATAGTTACCGCAGGATATTCTGATTTAAATTCAGATGATTTATCACTTCCTTTTCCAAAACCTAAACTCACATAATTCTGAGGTAATTCTGGTCCATCAATAATCTCCGCTACTTGTTTTAAATAAATTGGCTGATTTTGTTGTACACCAACTACCAAATTTTCAACATCTGCAGCAGATTCTAAAAACTTTCCTGTATTTACCAGAAATTCATTGTCACTTTTAGTAAACTTACCAGAATTTAATTGACTGTTATTCGCTTTTATCATTTCTGAAACTAACAAAAAATCTAATCCACTTGCCGCCAATTTATCTTTGTCTAAAACCACACGTAGTTGACGGTCTCTACCTCCAATTTTATGCGTAATAGCCACATCGTTAACTTTTTTAATTTCAGCCTCTAACTCTTGAGCCATTTGACTTAATTGGTAATCGTCATAATTTTCGCTCCATAAGGTCAATCCTAGCATTGGTACATCATCAATAGCGCGTGTTTTAACCAATGGAAATGTAACACCTTGTGGCATTTGATCCATGTGCTTGTTGATTTCGTTATACATTTTCACAAATGAACGCTCTATATCTTCACCTACATAAAACTGTACGATGACCATGCCTTGCTCTTTCATCGATGTAGAATACACATATTCTACACCTTTAATATTTGAAATTAGCTGTTCTAATGGCTTAATTACGCGCGATTCTACTTCTGTAGGACTTGCACCTGGATATCCAACAAAAATATCTGCCATTGGCACATCAATTTGTGGTTCTTCTTCACGTGGAATTAAAAATGAACTATACACTCCAATAACCATAAAAACGATCATTAAAAGCACAGTAAGCTTAGAGCCTATAAAGACTTTGGCTATTTTTCCGGCTAAACCTTCTTTCATAATATAAAAGCCCCTTTTATTTTCCCCAAAGGGGAAAAACTATTACGGGAAATTTTTTAGTTAATACTTTTTTAATTTGTTTCTGTGTTGGCTTCCTTCCTTTTGGGAAGGACAGAGGATGGGCTTATCTTTACACCATTGAACAGTTTTCCTTCAGCAGAAACAATGTATGCTTCGTCTGAATTTAAACCAGATAATACCTCTATTTGATTTCCATAAGTTCTTCCCAAACGTAACCAACGCAACATAGCTGTATTGCTTTGACTTGGTGTATACACTCCAGTTAATTGCCCGTTTGTGATAACTGCTTCTTTAGGAATTAAGACCATTGCTGATTTTGCTTTTCGTTCAATAGGAAACTGAACTGTTGTAAACATTCCCGATAAAATATTAGCTTCCGTTTTATCTAAATTTATTTTTACCAGATATTGTCCTCCTGTATTTTTTGCTGATGTACTGATTTCTGCAACTTTTCCTTTTATGGTTTTGTTAATCGACTTTACTATTACATCTACTTTTGTTCCTTTTTCAATTGCAGAGATTTCAGTTTCAGGCACCATTGTTAATACTTCAAAAAATCCTGGCGTTTCTATACTTATTAAGGGCATACCAGGATTTGCCATATTTCCAGCTTCAACATTTTTACTAGTGATAGTTCCACTAAAAGGTGCAGTTATATTACTATAAGTAAATTGCGCATTAATTTCGTTCTTCATTTGGTTGGCAGATTCTAAACGCGCTTTCGCCATTTCAAAATGAGCAGTTATATCGTCCAATTCTTTTTGAGATGCGCTATTGTCTGCAAACAAGTTTTTAAAACGATTGTAATCTTTTTGAGCATTGTTAAAAGCTGCTGTTGCTTCTGTGATTCCTGCGTTTACCTGTGCTCTTTTGGCTTGCAAATCACTATTATTAATAGACACTAATAATTGTCCCTTTTTAACTTTATCACCAACCTTCACGTGTACTTTATTAACATAGCCCATCATCCTTGTACTTAAATCTGCACTATTAGTGGCTTGAATTTTTCCGCTTACGCTCAAAAAAGGACTCGTTCCGTTTGCTGCAACTTGACTCACTTTTACAGGAATAGCAGGAGAATTGTCTACCACAACTTCCTTATCTTTATTACCACAACTCATTACTAATAAGGAGAAAGTAAGTGTTAGAGTTAAATATGTTTTTTTCATCTTAAAAATTATTCTTTAGTTAAAAATTGTAAATACGCTTGTGTGTAATTGTATTCAAAAATGGTTTGGTAGTATTCTAATTGCTTTTGTGCAAATTGTGTTTCTGCCATCAATAAATCTGATGTTTTCTCTAAACCTTCTTTAAACCTATTGGTTCTTATTCTTAAAGATTCTTCAGATTGCTGTAGTGCTATAGTGGTTAATTGAAGTTTATTTTCAGCATCTAAAAAAGCACGTTTAGCTTTGTTTAATTCTAAATTACTTTGCGATACATATTGTTTGTATTCAAGCTTAGATTTTTCGAATTCAGCTTTACTTTTTTTCGCTTTACCAAAACGTTTAGACCCTTGAAAAATGCCCCAACTGAGTTGTGCTCCAAATAAATAACCATTGGCATCTGCTTGAAAAATTTGATCATCATATAACTCATAACTTCCAAATGCATTTAATCTTGGTAAAAAAGCCATTTTATCTGCTTTATTCATTGCTTCAAAAGCATTTGAAGCTAATTGCATGGCTTTAATATCTGAACGATTTACAGAAACCTCATCAACTTCTGATTTAAATGTAGAAACCGATAATTCATCTGTTGGTGTATATATTATATAGTTTTCATCATTCATTAAAAATGATAAATAATTAGATGCATTATCCACATTACTTTTAGCCGTTTGCAATTGATTTTGTACTTCGGTAACTCGTACTTCAACATTTAGCACATCTGCACGTTGTAAATAGCCTTGTTTAAAGCTATTGTCCGCTAATTTTTTATTAGCATTTGCAGCTTCTAATGCTTTTTCTAATACATCAACAGCTTTATAGGCGAGTTGTAATTGCATGTAAGCCTTATCGACTTCGAACATCAAATAATCTTGTGTACGTTCTGTTTTTAATGACATCGCTTCCATTTTAGACTTGGCAGCTTTACGTTGATACATGCCATCTAAATTGATTAGTGGTTGTTGAATTTCGAGTTTTGTTGCATAATTTTGAATCTGTGAAGGATCATTTAATAATGCTGGACTAAAATCATTTTGAGTTAAAATTTCCTGATTAAGTTTAGATCCAAATGCCATTAATGGATTTGTAGTTGCCATTGCTGTATGACTTGCAGTTATGTTAGGTAAAAACACTGCATTTGTCTGTCTATAATCTGCTTTAGCTTGATTAAATTCCTGATTAGAAATCTTTAGGCTTAGATTCTTATCTGCCACTCTATTTAAAACCTCAGTCTTTGAAATAGGAATATGTTCCTGAGACTGCAATATCGATGGCATGCTCAATAAAAAACTAAAAACTGTGATGTATTTATATATATTCATTATTTTAAATTTCTTGAACAAAATTAGATTGACTTCTATTGCAAGTTTGTAACTGTTGTTACTTAATATCTGCTTGTGTAACCAATGTTACTTTATGCCCTCTCTCTTTTTTACCAGATTCAACTTCTGGTTTAATAAAAAATGGAACCAAAATTAAGATGGTACAAATGGCTATAAAAAACAGTGCTACTATTTTTTTTGTCAATGGTTCTTCGATGATTTTTTTGTATACAGTGGTAATCACTTTCCAGTGCAAAAAAATGTGTACTATCAATAAGCCTAACAAAACAAAGCCTAGGATTAGGTGTATCATTCCCCATTGATGCCTATCTAGTCCTAATAAGTAAAGCTCAACATTACGACCATAAACATCCCAACGTTCTTGTCCAGATATTAACGTATATTTTATAAGAAATCCAATGCCTATAATTGCAGACATACATAATGTCATTGTGGCATTTATAGTAAAATTTAAGACAGACTTTTTCATTGTATTTGAAATACAATCAAAAGTATTTGAGAAGTATAATTGCCACAATGATATTAATCAGGAAGAATGATATAAAAACGTAACAATTTGCAAAAAAAAGCACCCAAGTTAATGAGCGCTTTTATTAGCTATTAATCAATCAAAAAAATCAAATTTAATCTCTCTTTCATAACCCTTAGATTAATTATGAAAACAAGATAATCAAATATCTTTTTCGATTTATAAAATTACTTGAACTATCTAACATGATATGTAACAAATGTTACATATTAAAAAAGACACCCTAATAGAAGAGTGCCTTTTCAACCAACTAATATAAAGTAGTCAACCAAAATTTGATTACTTTATTCTTTAAAATCTATAATAGACACCTGTAATAAAATAGAATGAGTTATCTAAATCCTCTTCTACTAAAACACCATCAACACTAAGTGTGGCTTTGTTTTTAGGAATAACAAAAGTCGGAACAAAAACGGCGTTAAACGATTTGTATTCATACCAAATAGGTAAACTAAATTCTATAGCCATAAGATTAAACTTTTCACTTTCTTGGATATCCACACTTGTAGATTGTAATGTAACAGAATTGCCTTGTCCTTGTTCCGAACTTTGACCTCTACCATTACCAAATCTATTATTTATATAATATTGCTCATAAAAGTTTTGTGAACCAAAGTAAATTCCAATAGTAGGAGAAAACTGAAATTTTTCATCTTTAGTTATAAAATCATGGCTTACCTCTGAAGATAAAAAGAAGTCTGAATTACTATCATTGCTAAAATACATACTAGTTGTCAAGCCCAAATTGATAATATCGAAATCATATTCTAAAACTGCAGTTAAATCTGCTCCTACTTCAGAAATTACGTTATAACTATCCTCATTAAAAAAATAGGTTGAAAAAGAAATATCTCCGTCAAATTTTTTAATTGTAAAGTCGAAACCACCTGTTAATAAAAACAAATCCACTCTATTTTCATCAGCTCTTGTAAGGTAAGATAATGAGCCACTAGCATATAGACCAGATTTATGATGGTATGTAAATGTAGGATAAAGGTAAGGTGCAGAAATTGAATCTCTTCTACCCATAAAAACAGCATCACTTATGTAATTTAAGCTTACTGAAACATAAGATGAATCTGAGTCTTTTGTGTTCTCTTCTTTTAATATATCATCTTGTGCCAACAGTGTAGTACTACTAAAGCATCCTATTGTAAAAATCAATACTATTATTATTCTTTCTAAAGGTTTCATCATGATACCAACTAAATTATTTAAATAGGGAATTGATATTACAAATTCCCTATTTAAATCTCAAAATCCTTATAAGCTCTTTTTTGCACCTTTTTTAGATATTTTTTTCTTCGTAGCTGTTTTTTTTCCAGTCTTTTTTTGAACTTTTTTCTTAACCAATTTATTTTTAACAACCATTTTTCTATGTTGGTATGTATTCTTATACATTTGACCATCCATATTAAGACATTCACCATCTTTAAGTTGTAATTGTTTACGATCTCTTGTTTGGTAAGTTCCATCAGGATTTACAACAGTTCCGTTGTTAAGGTTACGCTGTTGTTGCAATCTATTTTGAGATTGATTTCTAATTTGAAACATTTCTCCATCAACTAGTATATAATGAACTCTGTTTTGGTTTCTTTCCTGAATTTGAGCTTGGGTTAAGCCTCTATTTTCTTGTTGTATTTTGTATCTATATTGGTATTCATTACGATACATTACACCATCCATATCTAAACATTGTCCATCTTTTAAACGTAAGCGTTCTTGATCTCTGGTTGTATAAGTTCCATCTGAACTTACAATAGTTCCATCGTTAAGTTTTTTCTTGTCTTGTAATCTCATATGTGAACGTTCTCTAACTTCTAACATTTCTCCATTAACCATTACAAGTTTAGTGCGATCTTGATCTTGAATTCTATCTTGATCTCTTTCTTGTGCTACTATAGCTGTTGTTCCAAAAACAACAAAAGCTATAAAAATCAACATTTTTTTCATTTTATGAATTTTTAAAATTACTACTAACACAAATATATTGGCATGAAGAAGTTTTAGAAATGATATATATCAGTAAGCCCAATTATTAAAGGGATATATAACATTTGTAACATAAAAGAAAGCACTTATAATTGCTTACAAATGCCTTAAAACAAACCAACCAAAAACTGAAAACCACATCAGTTAACTTTTCGAGTTCCTCCGTGTCCTCCAGCAACAACAATCATTATTTTAATACTTAAATAAATGAATTTGAAAAACTGAATGATAGGATTCATCATTTTAAATCTTTGATATTTTGATATTCTTTGCGTCATAATTGTATTTTTTTATTCCGGAATCAACCACCAAAAAGGTCGCATTTTAGCTTTATATATAAATGCATAATGCAAAGCCAATTTTAGCCAATGACCAGCTAAACCTATTTCTCCAAAGGTCTTTCCTAATTTTCTACCTTGTGTTTTTGGATATTTTTCATAATCCGGAACAATTGGGTAAGTTGTAATACTCACTCCACTTCCTGAGGTTAATCCATAACCAGCTGATGCAATACATGCAGCTCCCATATTTCCCATTGAACCTTTATGGTGTAACGATTCTTTTCCATTTTTTATGGAATCAATAATATTATCAGCAACTAACTTTGCAGTAATACCAGATGGCATTCCAGTACGAGGAGGTGAAGGAGTTATTGGTGTGCCATTCTTACTTTTTCTTGGTTTAGAAATAGCATGTGGTGGTGCAAATGCAATACCTGGTGCAAATATGTTTTTATAACTTGGATTTTGATAAGTTTCTGGCCAATCTCTTACCGACCATTCTTCATAAGGCTTTGGAGAATAGTCTGCATCTACAATCATGAATCCTTTAAACAACTTTTCTGTAATGTCCTTTTCGTTTTTATCGTAAGCCGTAAATCCATGACCAGAGAATGCAGGAATTAGCATCGCAAAATCATAAACCTCTTCCTTCATTTCCCCTTCTAAGTTTTCATAATATGCAACACCATCTTCAATTTTATTTACACCAGCTCCTAGTATCCATTTTATGTCTCTATCCTCAAAAATCATTTCGACCATTTCATTAGATTTCATTGTCATACTTCCATAAGACAATAACATACCATCCATTCCAAAATCTCCTAATTGGTATTCGTTAGAAATCCAAGTTAATTCAGCCATATCACGTACTTTATGCTTACGTAATTCTTGCTCTACATTTAGTATATACTCAAAAGCTGCTCCTTGGCACGTAGATTTTGCATGCCCAGTACCAATAAGGATTTTGGCTTTTTTACCTTTTTTCATTTCTTGAATTAAGGCATTTAAACCTTCCCATGCATGGTCTGCGTGTGTATAAGTACACACAGAATACGTTTTGTTTTCCCCTGGTATTAGACCTTCCGTTGCTTCAAAATTAAGTTTAGGACCTGTTGCATTTATTAGGTAATCATATGTCACTTTTTCTTGTTGTCCCTTATTATCTCCAACTACATATTCTGCTAACACATATGGCTTCTCTTCTGTTTTATCACCTTCTGGGAAAAATGAAATTGCTTTTGCTTGCTTATAGCCAATACCCTTCTTTTTATATAAAGGCTCAAGCGGGAAAAGAATTTTCTTAGATTTCATTCTTCCAATGCCAACCCAAATATTAGATGGAATCCATTGGTAATTACTATTCGGAGAAACGACAACAACTTTATGCTTTTTAGAAAGCTTTCTTCGTAAATGAGAAGCTGCTACATGACCAGAAATTCCTGCTCCTAGAACGACAATTTTAGACATTTTTTTAGAGTTTAATTATTTTTTTTTCAATACTATTTGAGTTGTTTATAAATATTAAAACATACTCTCCTGAAGTAAATTTTGATAAGTCTATAGGAATTGTTTTTTTACCAATTGTTCCCTCAATTTCTATTGAAATTATCTCTTTCCCTAAAAGATCATATACGCCTAAAGTACTTTTTTCTGTATTTGGAATAAACACATTGACTAAAAACACATTCTTTGAAGGATTTGGGTATACATTTAAGTTATAAATGTTATTTGAGTTAAGTGCCACTTCGTCTACACTTAAAGAGGATTTATTAATAAATACTTTAAAAGCCATGTTGCTAGCGTTACTCTGGGTGCCATTATTAATAAAGAAAATATTCTCTTGAGTACTTTCTATACCTCCAAAAATATAGCCAACTAATGTAACTCCGTCTTGCAAATTGTTGATATCTATAATTTCATTGGTTAAATAATTTGAGTTATTATTAATTGGAATAAACTCTGCGCCAGATCCTAAAAAAGTTGGCATTTCTATACCTAAACTGCTCTCTGTCATTGATCCGTCATTAAATCTAGACACTTTGCTAATAGTTTTTACAAATGGCACTTCGTCATCTTGTATTAAATTATCGTTTGCATCTAGTTTATATTGACTCATTCCACCAAAAAATAAGGTATGCATTACATTATTTGATGTATCATACATTGGTATTTTAGCACTATGATATTGACTTAAATATTGATTAAATGTATTATTTACCGTATATCCACTAGAAGTTACATCAACAGTATTTAACCAAGGTAAATTTGCTGTATGCTGAAAAACACCACTAAACATTGTAAATCCTTGAGTTCCATCAGGAAAAATTTGAGGTGACATATTATAATCTCTTCTATGCAAATTATTTGTGTCATTTTGAGCAGTATAGTTCACAATTGTAAGGTTTGTGCCATCATCATCTATATCAAAAGTTCTTATTTCATCTGTATAATTTTGAATAAATCCAGGCCCATGATTTGGTCCCATTGGATTATATCTTCCTTCAAAATAATGGCCACCACATAAATAAAACACATTGTCTAATAAACCCAAATGCCCTCCTGTAACAGCCAGATTAACATCCGATATTTGTCTAAAATAAGATGTAATAGATGTTCCATTAATGACTGCTGTAGCTAAGCCATCTAAATCGACTGCAGTTAAATTGGCATAAGTTACATGGTCGTTTTGTGTTGCACTATAACCATATCCTCCTGTAATATAGAGCGTATTGTTTCTTTGTATAAATTCTTGATTAGTTGATTGTAATTGCTCAAATATTGAAGTCTGTAAAACATTTAGTGAAGTGCTCCAAGTTTGATTTGTAATCGGATCTATAACATAAACACTTTTATTATTATCATTTTCTAAAAAAGCAGCAAACGGCTGGCGCTGATGTAAACCATCTATTCTTCCTCCCATAATCACCCATTTCTCATCACTAGTTTTTCCCCAAGAAAAAGAGTGAACACTAGGCGCATTTATAATTGTAAATGGTTCTATTTGAACTGTAAATTGGTCTTGAGACCAACCTCTATTACTAATTAAAAATAATATTATTAGTGAGAAAATTATTTTATTATTCATAAGGCATTCGGAGTTAAAATTTAACCATAAGTACTATGTAAAGGTTGTGTTTTTTATATTGATACACAGTAACCTATGTTACACATTACAACAAACCCCTGAACTTAAATTGTCATTTTATAATTAATTGTTGAGTTGCTTATTAACTAAATAATAATGGAAAGAATAATTATAGAAAAAATTGCTAGGAAAGAGACTACTGCAATTTTCCAATATATATTAGCCTTACTAAGCTCCATAAAATTAAATGAAACAAGAATAAATTTAATTACTGCCATTATCAGAATAAGAACAGTGATAAAATAACTTCCATCAGTAGAAGAAATACCTGAAATAACAGATAAAACTAATAATACAACCCATGTGATGGTTAATTTATTCATATTAAAATATTAGGTAAATAATTGGAAATAGTAATAACCAGATTAAATCGCACATATGCCAAAAAGCTGCACTTGCTTCAAAATCTTCAAGATTGGTTTTGTTCTTTTTTAACCCATTGCCAATTATCAACAAAATAATTAAACCAACAACCACATGTACAACATGAAATAGAGTAAGAAGCCAATAATAGGTAAAGAAAGTATTGTAACCAATAGTAATACCTGCCGAAATTTTGAGATAATATTCTATACTTTTTAGAATAAGAAATAATAGTCCTCCAAGGATTGTTAGCTTAAAAAACAAAAATGATTTTTTAAAATTTCGGATTTTTAATTCAGTAACAGATTTTGCCATAAAAAAACCACTTGAAATTAAAAACAAAGTATTTACGGTACCTATCACTGTATTTAATTGTAATCTAGAATTGTGAAATAATTCTGGATTTTCATTGTTAGATACAACCATCGCTATTAAAGCAATTCCGAAGGTGATTAGCTCTAAAAAAATGATAATCCACATAAGTATTCCTCCAGGTGGATAAAATATATTTTTGTGATTTACGACTTCGGTTTTCATATTAACTTTGATGTTTTATTTTTTCATATAATTGAACTAAAGACTTTAATAATTCAACTGGAGTAGTGAGAATTTGGTAATGATTTTGACCAAACATCTGCGGCAAGTAATATTTTGCCTGTGCTTCTATCGCCAAGGCATAAGAATTTATTTGTCTTTCATTTAATTCTCGAAGTGCTTGTTTTACATCATTAATACCATATTTTCCTTCGTATTTATCATAGTCGTTTGGTTTTCCGTCAGACAATAAAATTACCCATTTATTTTTAGTATCACGTTTATCTAACATCGCTCCAGAATGACGCAATGCAGCACCAATTCTAGTATAACCACTAGGTTCTACTGCTCCAACTTTGAATTTTGCTCTATTCCAATCATCATCAAAATCTTTAATAGTTATATAGCTGGAATGGTTTCTAGTTTTTGAGTAAAAGCAATCAATAGAAAAATCGATGTTGAATTCATTTAAAATTTCACCAAATAATATAGACACTTGTTTTTCGACATCAATTACTCTATTACCGGCTGCATAACCATCACTTGATAAACTAATATCCAATAAGAGTAAAATGGATACGTCTTTTTCTTTTTTTCGGTTTGATAGGTATACTTTTTCTGATGGTGTATGTCCTGAATGTACATCGACATATAAATCTGTAATAGCGTCTAAATCGAATTCATTTCCTTGTGTTTGCCTACGTTGTTGCTGGTACTTATTATTAACAGTCGTAAGCATTTTACGTAAACCAATTAGCGTTGAGTTATTTTCAAGAATAGTTTTCTTGTAATATGCCACATCTGTTTTTAAAAGCGTTTTAGGATAGACTTTACAATACTTTTCCTTGTATTTTCTTTTGGTATATTCCCATTCGTCATAAGCAATATGGTAACCTGAATTATCCACTTCTACGCTTTCTGAAACCGTTGTGTTTTCTATAAAATCTGCCTGATACACAGAATGAGCAGTATCGTCTACACGTACTGTGTATTTCATATTCAAGTCTTCTAGCGCATTAGAATGGTCATCAAGTTCGTCATCACCATCCATATCTCTAAAATTACCTCCAAATTCTTCGGCTGTTTCTACTTTTTCAAATTGATGTTGTAGAACAGCATCCTCCATTTGTTTTTGATCTATGGTCACTGAAATTATTTCTTCTACCGCATTCGATTTAATGACTGTTTTTGGTTCTTCGCTGGTTTGCTTTACTTTCTCTGTGAAATTTTCTAATTTCTTTTTTGGATCTTCCTCATTAGAATTCTTCATCCATTTACCATAAAGAAATGAATAATCTACTGGAGACTTTTCTTTATGACTGTCAGAAATATAGGTAGTAAATTTTTCGTGATAGCTTTTTGTAATTGGGAATTGCTTAAATAATTCACTTAAAACCAAATGTGAAGTTTCCATAGCCTTTTGTTGAGATTCCATTAACTCATGCTCCTCGCCTTCTGTCCAGTTTAAATTTAGATTTTTTTGAACTGACAGGTACAAAACCCTAAACAAATAGAACGATAAATTCTCTTCTACTGTTTTGAATTCAACAATCTTTCTTGGAAGAAAAAAATTATTGTTCTTATAGCCACCTTCTCTTTCAGCTTCATAGATTTCAATAGATTCACCTGTTATGGCTCTTGCAAAAATTGTTAAACGAGGTTTAACGTCACTTAAATTTAGCGTATACTCGAGCTCAGCTTCACGTTTCTTTTTTCGTTTTTTAAAAAAGAATGCAAACTTTGTGAAAATATATTCATCTGGTTCGAACTCAAACATTTATCAGAATTATATCATTAAATCACTTAAATCCTTAAGCGCTTCTACAACTTCTAAATCATCAGTTAATGGCTCGATAACTGCAGCATGTACAGAAAGTCGTTTAGGTAAACCACTATGTATTAATTTCGCTGCATCTACTAATAATCTTGTTGAGACTGTTTCAGATAATCCAAGTTCTGTTAGATTACGGATTTTAGTTCCAATATTTACCAATTTTTTTGCAACTACCGTATCAATTCCTGTTTCTGCAACTAATATTTCTGTTTCAATTTTTGGCTCTGGATAATCAAACGAGGCGGCTACAAAACGTTGTCTTGTAGAAGGTTTTAACTCTTTAAATCCGCGTTGGTAGCCTGGATTAAAAGATGCAACCAACATAAAATTTTCATGTGCTTTTACGACTAATCCTAATTTATCTATGAATAACTCTCTTCTGTGATCTGTTAATGAATGAATCGCTACAATAACATCTGGCCTTGCTTCAGCTATTTCATCTAAATATAATATAGCTCCTTCCTTAACAGCTGTTGTTAAAGGTCCATCTAACCAAATGGTTTCAGCTCCTTTAATAATATATCTTCCTATTAAATCGGTAGAAGAGGTTTCTTCATGACAAGAAATTGTGATTAGCTTTTTATCTAATTCATGAGCCATATACTCTATAAATCTAGATTTACCAGTACCTGTAGGTCCTTTTAACAAAAAAGGAATCTTATTCTTATAAGAATGTTCAAATACTTCTACTTCTTTACCAATAGTATGGTAATAAGGTGCTTTTAAATCCATTATAATCTTATGTTACTAAATAAAAATCCAGAGTATCAGCTATTAATCGATAATTGATAATAAAAATCTTCTACTCTGGATTTAAAAATATAAAATGTGCTTACTTAACTTCTAATGCTTCATCAGTTGGTTTTCCATGCTTATAAAAATCAATTACATATAGTATTATACCTATTGTAAATAATGTGGCACAAATAACTAATACTACAAAGTGTATACTTATTTCGTTTTGAACTTGCATAAAATCCATACCGAATTTTCTTTCTAAATATACTTGCGCAACTCCAGCAACTCCGAAGGCAACTGTCATACCAATCATTCCAATATTAGAACACCAATATGCCATTCTACCTCTCGTACTTTCATATAATTTTCTACCAGTCATGTTTGGTAAACTATAACTTATTATCGCTAACACTATCATTCCATAAGCTCCCCAAAATGCAAGGTGACCATGCATTGCAGTTACTAACGTTCCGTGCGTGTATAAGTTTGTTTGCGGTAAAGTATGAGCGAATCCTAAAAGTCCTGCTCCAACAAATGATACTATTGCAGCACCAAGTGTCCAGTACAATGCTAATTTATTAGGATGCTTCTTCTCGCCTTTTCTGTACATATTTACGGCAAATAAAGCCATTGCTAAAAATGCCAAAGGTTCTAGAGCAGAGAATATTCCACCTACGATTAACCAAATTTTGTTAACTCCAATATAATAGTAGTGATGCCCTGTACCTAAAACTCCAGATAAGAATGTTAATCCTACAATTACATATAACCATTTTTCGATAACTTCTCTATCTACTCCAGTTAGTTTTATTAATAAGAAAGATAAGATACCTCCCATTATTAATTCCCATACACCTTCAACCCATAAGTGAACAACCCACCATCTAAAAAATGAATCTGTTACTTGACTATCAAAAGGTAGCATTCCTGGTAAGTATAATAAGGCTGCAAATAAAAGTCCCATTGATAGAACTAAAGCTGTTGTTGTTTTGCGTTTTCCTTTAAACAGTGTTGTTAAAATAAGCCCTAAAAAGAGTAAAACATTAGCAACTACTAAAAAGTCTAAAGGTCTTGGAATCTCTAAAAACTTACGTCCTTCCCAATAGTTAAAATGATATCCAACTACGGCAACAACGCCTACTACAGCTAAACTTATTAATTGAACATAAGCCAATTTAACATTAACTAATTCTCGCTGTGCTTCTTCTGGAATTATATAATATGCTGCTCCCATAAAACCAGATAATAACCAAACAACTAATAAGTTTGTATGAACTGCTCTGGCAGTATTAAAAGGAATAAAGTCGTGTAAATTGTCAAATCCTATTCTGGCAAAACCCATGATAAAGCCATATACTATTTGTAGTACAAGCAATAACATTGATAAAGCAAAAAACCAATAGGCTACTTTTTGTGATTTATATTTCATGATTAGTTAGTTTAGTTATTGATTTTGTCTTTTGCTAATGGAGATACAATTCTGTCAAACCCATTTAAATCTATTTCTCCTATCCATTTAAAAAAGTTAACAACATCTTCAGCCTCTTCAGCTGTCATGCCATATGCTACCATTTTTCTTCCGTTTGGTTGCCAAGGTGCTTTAGACATTAAAATACTTTTAATGACTTCTTCTCCTTGTCCCTCATATTTTAGGTTTAGTCTATCGACGACCTTAGTAAGTTCAGGAGCATAATAGGCACCTTCACCCAAAATTGTATGACATCCCATACAATTATTTTCTTCCCAAATTTTCTTTCCTCTTACAACGGATTCGGTAATGTTCTCATGGTTTGTTTGATCTACTTCCCCAGAAAGCGAATACACGGTAAGCCCAATAAAGGCGAGAAATGTTACCAATGTACCTCCTAGAAAAAAAGCTCTTGCTTGTTTTTTAGATAACATAGTTAGTTGGTTTTAAATAATTACTGATAAAAGACTTTTTTATCTTTTTTTTCAAAAATATTCTTTTGAGGAGTTATAAAACATGACATAAATCATAAAACTATGATATATATCTAATTAGATTATTGAAAATAGAGAATTAAGTTTTATACAAATATGGTGACGTTATTATATCTAATAAAAGTATGACAAAAGTCAGTATTCAGGTTATATCCCTAATATATATTTGTAAAAATGAAAATAGGAACTCATATAATTTTAGTTTTCTTAACTGCATTGATTTTAATCAATAGTACGAAAGCATCCTTGACTTATACTTATTATGAATTAGATCCTATTGGGTTTATAGAAGCTTTATGTGAAAATCAGGATAAGCCAGAGCTTGAGTGTAATGGTAAGTGTCAATTAAAAAAAGTTGCAGAATCCCAAGACAATAAGCAAAATACACCTGAAAGTATTGTTGATTTCAAAGAACTTATTTTATATCCAAGTCCTAATACAGAAATTGTAATATCTCAAAAAGTTTATAATAAAAAACCACATTTAATTGCTTATCAAAATCTATATTCTTTTATAAATATTTACGATTGTTTTCATCCTCCTCGAGCGTAACATGTTTCTTTAATTGGTAGTTGTTACTACCTTATTTACTATAATTAAATAAATAATATTACAATAAATGAAAACATTATATAGTGTGCTTTTATGCATACTAATCTCAGCTGTATCTTATGGTCAAGAAAAAAAAGAAACCAAAAAAGATACTACCAAACAAAAAACAACAAAGCTTAACGAAGTTATTGTTAGTGGAAATTTAAAAACAGACCCTGTACTTACAGTAGTTGCTAATAAATATGACGAAAAAATTGTTCAACCAAAAAATGTAGCGGATTTATTCAATAACATTAATGGTTTTTCAGTTATAAAAAGAGGAAATTATGCTATTGATCCTTCTTTTAGAGCTGCTCAGTACGAACAATTAAACATACAATATGATGGTGGAACAAAAGCCATGCATGCGTGTCCTAATAGAATGGATCCTATAACAACGCATATAATTCCAGAAGAAATTTCTAAAATTGAAATAATAAAAGGCCCTTATACAGTTAGATATGGAGCCACATTTGGTGGAATTGTAAATTTAGTTACACAGAAACCAGATTATGAAGATTATGGGTTACATGGCAAAGTATCTGGAGGTTATGAAAGTAACGGAAATGCTTTAGTGAACCTTGCTCAAGTACAATACATACAAGAGAAATACGATATTGTAGGTAATGCAGGTTACCGCGATTTTGGTAATTATGAAGATGGTAATGGTACAGAAATTCCTTCATCTTTTAGAAGTACAGATTATGGTATTAAAATAGGTTACAATTTCTCAGACGACCAGCGTTTACAGGCACATTGGAGACAATCTTTTGGACGTGATGTATTACATGCCGCATTACCAATGGATACTGAATATGATAACAGTAGTATCATCTCTCTAGACTATAAACTAGATAATATTGGTAAAACCTTAAAGTCGCTAACTGCAAAAGCATATTATAGTTTTGTAGATCACTTAATGACTAATGAAAACAGACCTTCTTTTATGATGATGGAAGCAGTATCTGCAGTAGATGCAACAACATTAGGTGGAAAAATAGAGCTAACTTGGAAACCTTCAGAAAAATTGAACGTATTTTCTGGTATAGATGCCATGAATGTAGCAAGAGATGGTGGCAGAACTAGATTGGTAAAAATGATGAATGGTAATCCATTACCTATGCCAATGGAATTTAATGACAAGGTATGGCAAGATTCTTACATCAATAATTTAGGAGTATTTACAGAAGCTAAGTATAACCTAAGCTCAAATACTATATTAACGGCAGGTTTACGTTATGATAATGTTACTTCAGAAATGCAAGATCCTGAAGAAGATTTTGCTGAAATGTACGATTTAGAAAAACGAACAGAGCATAATGTAAGTGGTACAATCTCTATTAAAAAAATGGTGTCTGATAAGTTTATGATTGAAGCTGCTTATGGTCGTGGTGTACGATCTGCTAACATGATAGAGCGTTTTATTAATCATTTTACTATAGGTCAAGACCCATATGAATATATTGGAAATCCAAATCTAGATGCTGAAGTTAATAATCAGTTTGAAATTGGTTTTAAAGGAAACGAGCCATTAAAAAATGGATTAAATAGTTTTAAATATGAAACCTCTTTTTATTATTCATTCTTTGAAAACTATATTGTTGGTGTTGTTGATGAAACTTTAACTCGTAAGTTTAATCCTATGGCACAACCAAGACATCCTAAAGTATTTAGAAATATTGACGAAGCATACAAAACTGGATTTGAAGCTTTGGCTCAATTAGATTTTTTGAATAATTATTATTTTAAAACTGAATTGTCTTATGTATATGCTAAAAATAAAGATTTAGCAGAATCCCTTCCATTGACTCCTCCATTAACTACAAGGTTCTCTTTTGGAATTGACAAGGACATATTCTGGGGAAATATTCAATACAACTTGGTTTCAAAACAAGATAATATTTCAGAAAGTTTTGGAGAAACAACAACGGATGGTTATCAAACTTTAGACATTAGATTAGGTGTAAAACCTATAAAAAATATCACTTTAGGTGTAGCAGTATTAAATGTATTTGATGAAGCATACAACAATCATTTAAATTTCTCATTTATTAATCAGGCAGATTTTGGTAGAACACCAATTACAGAACCAGGAAGAAATTTTTCTGCTTTCCTACAGTATAAATTTTAACTTAAATCATTTCAATCTTGAAATGTTTATAACTCAAAAAAGAGGGTACTTCATTAAGAAACACCCTCTTTTAATTTATAAAAAGTTTAATGTTATTATGTTTAATTATCGTCTTTATTTTTTCCTTTAGACATAAAATTAATTAGTATACCCACTAATGTTATACAAACTAATGCAAAAATAGCAATCATTACAACTCCGTTATTCCAACTATATAAAGCTAACAAGGTATTTATCATGTTTCTGTTTTTTTAAATTTATTGAGGTTAAAATTAGTTACTATAGTTTTTAATAAAAATGACTTTTGTCAGTAAACAAAAAAATCTCTATTTCATTTGAGTGCTACTAAACACATTTTTAAATATAACCTAAAATATACTGCTTTAGAAAATTTAATTAGTTGTGGTTATTATGTTTATAATTTCATCCTTTTGTAAAACTCCAGATTGCCTCCACACCTGTTTACCTTTTTTAAACAACAATAAGGTTGGCACACCTCTTACTTGGTATTTTGCAGCTAAAGCTTGATTTTTATCGACATCAATTTTTATTATAGCGACGCGATCTCCTAAATTATCCTTTACCTGTTTTAAAATTGGACTCATCATTTTGCATGGACCACACCATTCTGCAAAAAAATCTACTAATACGGGTTTATCTTGATTTATTATTTCTGAAAATTTGCTCATACCTGACATGATTTAATTATCTAGAGGTCAGTAGTTAGTTACTTATCAATTTTGATTGATATATAATATCACTATTGACCATTTTTGTAATTAGGTTATTAAAAATAGTAGCTTTGCTTT
>Ga0209121_10001259_pt1 | contig 26605 bp, 18 predicted proteins | sample Cruoilmetagenom3_FD_187292 | JGI IMG/M metagenome (GOLD analysis project Ga0209121, IMG submission 187292) | Oil polluted marine microbial communities from Coal Oil Point, Santa Barbara, California, USA - Sample 3 (SPAdes) (version 2) | ecosystem: Environmental > Aquatic > Marine > Oil seeps ...
AAAAGGAAAAAAAGAGATTCTAAAATATAAAGGGGAGGATAATCCTTTCACTATGGAGTTTATTCCCAATGTGGGACCGGCGAGAGCTTTTCCCCGTGGTTTAGATATAATGGCTGTTCTTGAATCAAAAAGAGCTCTTGATATCCTTGAGAAAGAGGGAGATACAGAGTATGAATATTACTATGAACAGCTAAATAAATTAAGGGAAGAATTCGCATTAAAGAATGAGGAGGAATGGAAACAGAATCTTTACTGGCACTGGCTTTATAATCTACTTCCGCTTCTTGAGGAAAGCAAGAGCGAAAATCTACCAGAATTTATGCAGAATGTTGCCTGGGTAGATAAAGAGCTTCAGACTACTCTTGGCTCCTGGACTGAATTGAGGCACGATACCATACTGTATGCAAAACAGAGCTACCCTATGGCGGCAACGGCAATGCCGTCTCAAGAACCGGAATTCACCTATGTTTATGTTGAACCCTATCCCGAGGTTTATGAGAGAATAGAAGGAATGATGAGAGACCTCAGGAATAATCTTGAAGTGCTTGGCATTACTCTTAAAGGAATATCAGAAAAGATAAGCTCCTTTGAAAATCTTTTAGATAAACTCAAGATAATATCAGGAAAAGAGCTTATGCAAAGACCACTAACAAAAGAAGAATATAAGCTTATCTGGAATATCGGAGCTAATCTTGCTTTAATGAAGAAATTCCCATCAGAAATTATGAAAAAGATAACCTCCGGCACCGATGAAAAGATAGACCTTATAGCCGACGTCCATACTGACCCTAACACTAAACAGGTTCTTGAGGAAGGCGTTGGTTCACCTTTTAACATCTATGTAATAGTTGAGGATGGTAAAGGCAAAAGATTATGCCGTGGTGCTGTTTTTTCATACTATGAGTTCAAGCATCCCATGAAAGATCGCTTAACAGATGAAAAATGGCAAGAGATGCAAGAGAAAAAAGAGCGTCCTCTCCAGCCTGATTGGCTTGCAAGTTTCCTAGGAGAATAGTTAGCTTCTTGCCTTTTACCGAGATGCTATTTTTTATAGGGTGCACCTCTGTGATTGGACAGATAGCTTCTGCACAAAAAATGGTAAAATTGGTAGCCGTAGGATTTAGTCTGTGGCTTTTCTGTGCAACCTAAAGGTTGCGCAGGCTCTGAGCCTCGCGACCACCATTTTTTGTGCAAAAGTTGGCACGCCAGTTTGACAAAAGACTACAATGAGTTACAATGCAGTTAAGGTATTTTGACTTTATGTGCGAATCAAAAGATTTTAATAAAGAAAAGTATCCCCTAACCCGTAGGAAATATCACTCTACGCTCCTGAACCGATAACCAGGCAGAAATAGCACTATTTATCCTGTTGTTTAAACCGAAAAGCATTTCTCTTCAGAGAAAAATCATAATTATGTTTTGGCAATTTCAACTTTTTATGAAGTAATCCGCAATTAAAGAAGCCTTATGATTAGGGAAACAGTAGGTTTTCTTTATCTAACAACAGTAGCAAATGATATAGAAAAATTAGAAAGTATCAATCCTAAGAGAGTGGCATAAATACAAATGAGTCGGAATTATCGGAATGAATATCTATTTTCAGGGATCTATTTGCAGGACATTATCCAACGCCCTGTGACTGACGAGAATATTAAGGCAACCTTTAAAACTATTAAAGAATGGAGGGAATATGCTGATAAGACTTCGCTTGAGAAATGGATAACAATCTATATTGAGCCGATTTTAGATACTCTGGGATTTGGTCATCATCAAGATCAAAAACAGACTAACATATTTGTTCTTTTCCCAGATATTGATAAAATGGAATCTATGTCTCTTTGTTATGTAGTCTCCCCTGGAGAGAATATCAATTGCACCTTAAAAGGGAAACATTGGGCAGAGAAGATTATCCGAAATTTGCGAAAACATAACTTTCAATGGGGTATTCTTACCGATGGATTCTATTGGAGAATATACCATACAAAGGAATCGACCCCATATGAAACTTACCTGGAAGTAGATTTAGAAAATATTTTAAAGAATAGGAATTATACTGTTTTTCAGTTATTCTATTTCTTTTTCCGACCCGACAATTTTACAAGAGGAGAAAATAAAGAATGTAAGTTTGACACTTACAAAGAAAAATCAGCAAAGACTACGGAATATATTGAAAAAAATCTAAAGGCTGCGATTGAGCGAACAGAAGCTGGAGGAGAAGGCGCTCTCCAAACTCTTTGCCTGGGTTATCTTAATGTTCTTAAAAAAGATACATATAGCGAAGAAGAACGTATTCATATTTATAGAGGAGCAACTCTCTATCTTTTCCGTCTTCTTTTCTTATTTTATGCGACAGCTCGCAATCTTTTAGAAGAGGAAAGCATTGAGGCGTTTAAAAGTGTTGTTCAAGATTCCTTCCAACTCCATACTCAAGGTGGAATTCAAAATAATTCTTATGACCTCTGGCATCGTCTTCAGAATCTCTTTGCGAAAATAGACTTAACTTATGATGGTGGACTTTTCAATCCTTACGAAAGTAATTTAACCCGGTTTATAGAGGTGACTAAGATCACTGACCCCTTCCTTTCAGAGATTATATTCGGCTTAGGTTATTATCAGAAATCAAAGGGAAACTTTGTGTCTATGGAATACCGTGACCTTTCCGTTCGTCATCTGGGTAGTCTTTATGAAGGTTTGTTAGAACACAAATTATTTATAGCTGAAGAAAATACGGTTGTTCGTAAATCTGGTAAAAAAATACAATTTATTTCCGAATCTAAAACAGGAAAAATAAGGCGATCGGACACTGTTATTGAAAAAGGTAAGGTTTACTTTTCAGAAGATGCAAAGGAAAGAAAACTCACCGGAAGTTATTATACACCTGAGGATGTTGTTGAATACATTGTAAAAAATACTGTTGATACCCTTTTGCAGGAGAAAAAAAAGAAATTAATGAACGAAATTAAACCCGCCATTGATGAGATTAAAACGGCAATTAATGAGTCTGAACGAGGGCGATTTAAACTATTCATAGATGATAAAATACTTAAATTCATTGAAGAGGAAGTTCTTTCTCTTTCTGTCCTTGACCCCACTATGGGAAGCGGGCATTTTCTTGTTAATGCAACCAATCACATTGCAAATTTTATTGTTGAACTGTTAAATGAAACTACGAATTACACGAATAATGTAAAAAATGAATTAGTGGACATTAGTGGTTTGGATTCTAACCCAGCATATTGGAGACGCCGAGTGGTAGAGAGCTGTATATACGGTGTTGACCTTAATCCTCTTGCAGTGGAGTTGGCAAAACTATGCCTTTGGATAACAACAGCATTTAAAGAAAAACCTCTTTCCTTCCTTAATCATCATCTTAAGCAGGGAAACGCCCTTGTTGGCGTGCGTATTTCTGATTTAGAAAAGTATCTTAAAAAGTCAAAAAGTGAATACGGTTTATTTATGCAATTATATATTAGTTCTATAGAACAAGCTGCTGAAAGTTTCAAGAAAAAATTAAGTAAACTTACCCAAACAAGAGAAGATATCGAAGAGAAAAAAGAAGTACTTGAGGAATTAGATAAGGAATTAGCCCCATATAAACAACTATGTAACTTATTTACACACCATCTGCTTGACGAAATTGATGAGGAAATCTTCTTATCACAGGTTGAGAGCTGGAATAAATCAGGAACCACAAATGACACGAATACCACTAATAAAACATCTAAAGATTTCTTCCACTGGGAACTTGAGTTTCCTGATGTGTTCCATGGTGATAATCCCGGATTTAACTGTGTAATTGGGAATCCACCGTATGTTCAACAGCAAGATATAGTCTACAATCCAATAATTAGCAAAACAAAGAAATGTAGAAATACTTATGCTTTTATAATAGAGGAGAGTGTTGTCTTAATAAGATCAAGAGGGATGTATGGCTTTATTATACCTATGTCCAGTATTTGCACTGAAAGGATGTTTCCTTTGCAGAACTTATTAAATTCTCAATCATGGAAGATTAAAATTACCAATTTCGCCGAAAGACCAGGTAAGATTTTTACAGGTGTAGAGCAGAAAGTGTCAATAATTTTGGGAGTTAAAAAAGATAAAGGTAATAAGTTCTGCCAAATTCTTAGTTCTGGTTATATTCAGTGGAATACAGGGGAAAGAAAAATACTATTTAGTCAAAATAGTAAAAAAATTTGTTATGTAAATTGTGAAACATTTATCAAGTCAAGCTCAATACCTAAGTTAAGTAAAGACGTTGAAATAAACATCTTAAGAAAACTTTATAATATGTCACACAAAATAATTGATATAACCATTAACAATAACCCAGAAGTTCGTATATGCTATCACGCTATTGGCAGATATTGGTTAACTGCTTTTGATTTCATACCTATCTACAAACGTGGCGATAAAATAGGAGTGTCATCAGATTATAAAATTCTAGATCTGGAAAATGAGGAACTCAAAGATTTTATCATTTGCTTACTAAATTCCTCATTGTTCTATTGGTATTGGATTACTTATTCTGATTGTTTTCATCTGACAAAAAAATTTATAGAAGGTTTTCCTGTGCCTTTCAAAAAAATTCAAGATAAATTATACAGTAATGGTGTTAACAGATTATGTAGAGAACTGATGATAGATTATCAAAAAAATTCTATCTTAAAAACAACCAATTATTCAACAGGTAAAATTACCCATCAGGAATTCTCTCCCAGTAAGAGTAAAAAAATTATTGATAAAATAGATTCTACTCTTGGTGGGTTTTATGATTTAAGCAAATTAGAAATTAATTTCATCTGCAATTTTCATTCGAAATTTAGAATGAATGAGAATGAACTGTGAATCTCTCGGCTATCCAACGGCTACTGCTTACTTGAGCACCCATCACGCTTATTGCATTATACAATTGATAAATTAGAGGTTCTTTTATAAATAGTGAGATAGAAGAGGAGAATGGTTCAAATGGATGTAAAAGTAAGGCTATCTCCAGAAGAGCACCTTCGCATTTTCACTGAAAGCCTTAAGAATAATGTAAGAACTGGGAGGAAATAAAAAAGTATGAATGACGAAAAGATAAAGTTGGATAAGTTAAGAAATAGTGCTTTGCACATTGGCAAAGAAGAAATAATTGCCAAGAGAAAAGAAGCTAATAAAATAGAAAACGAACAAGATACAGAAAAGTTATTTGAAGAAATTAACCTGCGTCTTCAAAATTATTTAAAGATGGATAATGTTTCTTTTCTATTTGGAACAGGTTCCTCTATGCCATTAGGAGGAAAGTCGATCGATAGCATCCCATTGAGTATCGAGAAAAATCTGTTTCAGAAAGTCAATGAAAAGTCAAAGATGGCACAGATGTTTTATTTTGCTATAGGTGTATTATCAAAGGATAAAGAGTTAATACAAAATGCAAAAGATGAAGTCAAATTTGAGAATTACACAAAGCAAAGAAGGAGGCAAATTGAAGGACTATTGGCACCCGGTTCAGAAGACAAGATTGAACATAAAATTAACCTGGAACATCTACTTGGGTATTTGTATAAAATAAAATCTATCGAATTGAGTGACAACAGTCATATTTCTATTGATAATTTCGAGATTAGTGGCACGGAAGGCACTGATGGAACTTTAGTAGATAAACTAATTGAGTTTTTAAAAATAGAATTGTTTGGTCTTTGCAATATACCAAAAGAAGATTTCGTTAGGAAAGGAAACGATGAGAATCTTTATAGAAAAGAACATAAAAAAGATGAAGAGATAGAAATTAAGGATTACTATTATTATCATAAAGAACTTCTAAAAAGGATTCTTTCAAGACCATTGAACCTGAAAAGGGCAAAAATATTTACCACAAATTATGATTTAGTAATTGAAAAAGCAATGGATGAATTGGGAATTATGTATATTGATGGTTTTGTTGGATTTCATAGAAGAACTTTAAGGCCTGAATCATATAACTACGATCTTTATTACCCCACCGCCACTACCGAGGGGAAAGTTCATAGATTAGAAAAGGTTATCCATTTTTACAAACTTCACGGTTCTTTAAGTTGGGTAGAAAAGAAAAAAGATAGCGTTAACATTTATGGAATTGAAGAAAGAAATATCGAAATACTGGGAGATAAAGAAAAAGGAAGAGTAATGATTTATCCTACTCCTTTAAAGAAAAGATTTGCATTGGATTTTCCTTATTCAGAAATGTTCAGGCATTTTGCATCTGCAATTACCCAGCCGCAGGCTGTCTTAATTACAATTGGATATAGCTTCGGAGATGAGCATATAAACGATATTATTTACCAGGCGCTGTCCATTTCTTCATTTACACTAATAGTTGTAAATAAATCCTTAAGTCCAGAAATTGAAAGACTGATAAATATAAATGATCCAAGAATAATTGTTTTGACAGGTAATTATTTAGGTGATTTTAGAAATTTCTCTACGGAGATTTTACCATACTTCCACGAGACAAAAATTGAAGAAAATATTGCCAGAACAATGAATATATTATACAAAAAGGAGGTAGGAGAAAAGAAGGACAATGAATCCCGATAGAACTATTGGAAGAATTATCTTTATGGATAGTTTTCGAGCAATTGTAGAACTCGATTCTGAGTTGAAGAGTCTCACAAAAAGTGACTACAATGGTATATACGAAGTTGCCAAAATAAATTCTTATGTAGTTATACCTGTAGGACAGTATAAAATAATTGGATTAATTACAAAAGTTCAACTATCGGATGAAGCTACTGCATTACCTCAAAAGACCTTTATAACTCTACCTGAAACTAAGAGAAAAATTACCGTAACAATGATAGGTACTATTATACCTAAGATTGAAGGAAAAGATGAGTTTAAACAAGGAGTGTCAGTTTTCCCTACATTGGATAATCCGGTGTGGTTTATAACAGATAACGAATTGGACTTAATATTTGACAGTGAGACTAAATGCATAAATTATAAAAAGGATTACTTTATTCCCATTGGTGAGTCTCCCACATTCGGGAATTATACGGTAAAGATAAACCCCGACAAATTTTTTGGTAAACACGCTGCTATTTTAGGCAATACAGGTTCAGGTAAGTCCTGTACCATTACAGCCTTACTTCAATCTATTTTTGACTACGAAGAAAGAAATGGAGATGAGGAGACTTTTGTAAAAAATGCTCACTTTGTCATATTAGATTCTAACGGTGAATATAGGAATGTATTTATTAAAAACGAAGAGGGAGAAAAATATAAGCACAAAGACCTTGCTAATGTATTGTATGTATCAAGTGACTTAAAGACAGGAGGATTAAGAATTCCTTATTGGTTTATGAATTTTGAAGATTTTTCAACATTATTTAAGGCAACCGAAAAAACGCAGATGCCTGTGTTAAATAGGGCTTTATCAATCGCCAGAAAATCAAGTTATGCTGAGAGAATATTAGAAGAAACAGTTAAAACAGTGGAAGAACTATTTGTCGCAATTGATTATTACTTGGACTTAATAAACTACACTTTATATCCTTCAAATGTGAAACGTGAGCCCTACATTAGCAACGAAATCTATAAAATTACAGATAGTTTGATCAGAGTGATTGAAAAATTCAAAAATGAACTGAATTCATTTGAAGAAGAATCAGAGGTATTCGAAGAGAAGGGAGTAAAAGAAATCCTAGAAGACATACAAAAGTTTACTTCTAAAGAGGCGTATCATAGGATAGAACCAGAGAATAAGGGGAAAATAAAAGAAATTATAGGTAAATTTAAAGAGAGGATAAGTTACCTCGATATTTTTAGAAAAATAAAATTAGGAAATGTTGATGCTCCATCACACTTTAGTTTCGATGATCTTCTATGCAAATATTTAGATCTTGCAATACATTACGAAGGAAGAGAAAACCCGAAGATAAGGGAATTTATTTCCACAATGGTGTTGAGGATGCATAGATTTTTTAATGACGAGCGATTTAAATTTATATTTGATCCAGAATATAAACTTCATACAAATGCTCTCGCTCTATTTTTAAGATATATTTTGGGTCAATTAAATATCTATAAAACAAAAGATGATATAAGAAACGCTCTTTTTGGAAAATACTATGAGGGTCTGCCTATCAAGAAAGAGAAACCAAATCAGGTTACGATAATAGATTTGAGTTTGCTCTCTTCAGAAGTATTAGAAAATGTCACAGCGCTAATTGCAAGATTAATACTGGAATTCTTACAAAGGATAGAGAAAATACATAATAGAGAGAAAAGAGGTAAATTTCCTGTAGTTCTAATACTGGAAGAAGCTCATAATTACATTCCCGAAAGAAGAAGAAAAGAAACAGATGAAGAAATTTCGGTCTCCAAAAAAGTCTTTGAGAGAATCGCTCGTGAAGGAAGAAAATATGGATTAGGTTTGGTTATATCTTCTCAGAGACCTAGCGAGGTATCTAAAACAGTACTAGCTCAGTGTAATTCTTTTATTGTGCACAGGCTACAAAACCCTGAAGATCAGAAGTATATACGCCAACTCGTCCCTTCCATAAATCAAGACTTACTGGATCAACTTCCAGTGCTACCACAGCAGCATGCAATCATAATGGGCGACTGTGTTCGAGCGCCTGTACAAGTAAAGATAAATGAAGCAAATCCTATTCCGACAAGTTATGACCCAGAATTTTTCAAGCATTGGATAGAAAAACAATCAAAGGAGTTCCCAAAGTTTGAAGAAATTTGCAAAGAATGGGAAGGGAAAGTTGATAAAGAAGAAGGCGAATTAAACGAAGTAACGCCTGACGATGAAACTGAGGGAAAAGAAGAAAAATGAATATAGCTACTAACGAGGGAATGATTTTTTTGGTCAGAAATCGCAACAAAACATTTCGGTTCAGGGCCCGAGAGGGTTTAAAACAGTATAAAATTTGTATACTCTGGAGTATAATACTTGTGAGTATACTGTGCTTTATTTAAAAAAATCACTGAAATCCTTAATCAGACAAGAACAAAGTAGTCAGGAACAAAATAAGGAGGATTAATTATGGGCAATCTTTCAAAAGAAGAGTTGATAAAACTGTATGAGACAATGCCTGAAGATACTCTTAAAAAACTTGGGGTGTATGATGAAGCGAAGGAATCTTACGAAAAAAAGCAAGAAATAGAAAGGTTAAAGCATGAGCGCCTTCAAAGGGCAGTGGCATTGGTGAAAGAAGCTCAAGAATTATTAGATATATATAATTTTGAGCTGAGGGTTACTGCACGAGGAACGCGAATTGTGGATAAAGATGGCCGAACTGTCTATGGTGATTTGCAAAAAAGGAGTGAAACGGGTAGTAAACTTCCAAGAGGTGCCAAAACCCCATTAATTCGATATAAAGTTCCTATTCTACAAGTTCTGGTCGACCTGGATGGACAGGGAAAAACAAGTATAGTGTTGGAACGAGTTTACGAACAGATGAAGGATTCTTTTGTACCAGCAGACTTAGAAGAACTTTCTTCAGTAGAGTTTCCACGATGGAACAACAATGCTCGATGTGAAAAATCTAAAATGGTGAAAGAAGGTTTACTCCGGAAAGAATCACCTTTTGGAGTTTGGGAAATCTCAGAGAAGGGAAGAGAATATTTACAGGATCATAAATAATGAATGTGAGTAAACAAGAAATTAAAAATAAAGCAATGAAGCTCCAGCTATCAAATGGATACTATTTACGTTTTGAACACCTATCACGTCTGCTGCATTATGTAGTAGGTAAGCCGGGAGTTTCTCGTTTTACACAGAAAGAGTTAGCATTGGTTTTAGGGATGTCACCCCGTATGGTTGAAAATTTAACAAGTTATGGAGTTGCTTTGGGGCTATTAATTCAAGGAAGTTGCAAACCGACCGAACTTGGGAAATTGATAGATAAACAGGATCCATTTTTCGATAAAAGTGAGACCTTATGGTTTCTTCATTACATAATAGCGTCAAATAGAAAATATGTTGTCTGGAATAGACTAATAAATCGTGTTTTCCCTGAAGAAAGTGAAGTTACTACTGAAGTTGCCAGAAAATATTTCAGTGATTTGAATGGCTGCTTTTCAGAAAAAAGTTTAAAAAAACACTTAGCTAAGGAGATTGCAGTTTTATTTAATACTTATACAGAACAAAAATTTAGTTATCTTAAATATATTAATAAGCTTTCGAAAAAGGTATATCAGCTGAACCAATCAGCTCAAATTCCTGATTTGTGTATTCTTGCATCCTGTTATCTATATAGAGATCGCTATGCAAAAGGAGCTACAGGACTCGGAATTGAACATTTGGTAAAAGAGCAGAACTCACCCGGTAGGGTATTTCACATTTCTGAGGATCAACTTCGGTTAGCACTTGAGAGATTACACAGAAAACGGTGTATATCAATTGAATCAAGAGCAAATCTGGACCAAATTCGTTTTCGGACTAATGAGCATTGGTTAGATGTTGTTAAGCAATTTTATGAGGATTGATATGAATTCATATAAATTGGTTAATCTAAGGAAATTCATACGGACACTTTCGGGAGAGCGCCATAGAACATTTATTGTTCATAGCGAGCCTGCAAGCGGTAAATCAAATTATGCCAAACGGTTTGCTAAATATTCGGGTGGTAAATATTTAGATTTACTTGAGCGATTTAGAAAAAATGAAAGTCTTAAAAGTCAGATAGATGTCTTTGATATTAAATCTCTGGAAGATTTACTTATTGAGGAAGCCAAGGGAGCAAAATTTCTTATCGTTGATAATATGGAGTTCTTATTGAATACGTGGGATGAAGATGGGTACGATTTGCTCTTTGGTTTATTATACCGAACCTGGGATTCATTTAAATCTTCTTATCAAGCGACATTGGGTGTTTTTCTTATAACCAACCGGAAAGTCATGGATTTAGAATTAAATACGAGCAAAGGAGAAACAAGAGTATTTCCTTTAAAAAGATTAGAATCATTGGAGGGAGGGTCTGAGTATGAGTAAAATTGAAAAAATTATAAGCATAAAAAGCGGAATGGCATCTTATGTGGACCTCCGCAAGGAACTTTTTGACCCGGATGCTTGCAGTCGTAGAATAGCAAGTTATAAGCCAATAAAATCTCATAGAGATGCTTTTGAGCGCATTGCCAAAGCACTTGACCCTAAGGACCGGCGTTGTTATTTGATAACAGGAAGTTATGGAACCGGTAAATCACATCTTTGTCTGATGTTTGCTAACTATTTTATGTATCAATCAGATGTACCTGAACTTAAGGAGTTTTTTGAATCTTACAGTGAAGAGGAAGAAAGTCGGGCAAAAGTTCTTTCGCAAAAAAGAGCTAAGGGACGTTATTTAGTAGTTGTTCCTGAATCAGGCAGTAAAGGGGATTTTGAAGAATTAGTTCTTAGAGCTGTTGACGAAGCTCTTAAGCGAGAAGAATTTGAAGGTGATTTAGATTCACATTTTCAGGAAGCAACAAGAAGAATTAAGTCCTGGCAGGAAGATTGGAAATCTGGGAAAATACGTGTGGATTTCTACAAACTCTTTTGTGAAGAACTCCAGGATAGATTCTCTGGCTGGACTATAGGCAAAATTATTAAAGGACTTAATGAATACAATCGTGATGCTCTCCAGGTATTTCGTCAAATACACAAGAGCATTACTGCTAATGAATTTACATATAACAAAGATAATCTTGTGGATATTCTTACAGCTGTTAATAGCACCAAAAAATTTCAAGAGCGATTTAAGGGCATTGTGATAATATTTGATGAGTTTGGATATCTCCTTCAGAAAGGACGCATTGGTCTTAATATTTTCCATTCGTTTTCTCAACTATGTACTCATGGGCATAGAAACTGGAAAGGCAATCAATTAATCTTCATTGGAACAGGCCATAAATCTTTTATAAGTTATGCAAAGACAACTACAACAGTAGATCTTTTGACTTTATCAGACCGTATACATGAGATAGCACTCCAGACTGAAGGCATGGAAAATATAATTGCTGCTATTGTTATTCCCCAGAAAAAACATCCACTCTGGCAAGAATACGTAGCTAAACATAGGAGCCTTTTTAATCAATTCGCCAAAGAATGTAATAGGCTTAATATCTTTAATTGGCTTCCTGCTCCTCAATTACGCACAAAAATCATTGAAGATATTTATCCGATGCACCCGATGGCAACTTATTGTCTGCTAAATTTAGCAAAAGAAATAGGCTCTAACAATAGATCAGTATTTACATTTTTTTCTGGTGAGTTTGGAAATGACGAGGGCTCCTATCCCTGGTTTACTCAAAATACTGACATATTAGATGATGAAAGCCATCTTGCTCTTTATACTACCGATATTCTTTTTACCTACTTCAAAGACTCTCTTGTTTCTACAAATAAAGAGCTCAGGGAGACAACAAGAGAGCATGTAAAGAATTATGAGACAACCGTTAGAGAACTCAATAAATATGTTAACCAAAAAAAACAAGGGAAACTATTCGATGAGAAAGACGAACTGATGGAAAGAATTTTGAAGGTTATGCTTACACATGAGATAGTAGCTGTTAACAATAGCAAAGAGAATCTTCTCTTCTCGCTGAATTTAAGTACCCAGGAACAGAGGAAACAACTTGAAACTCGTCTTAAATTGCTTACCAGGGCCAAGGTACTTTATTACAATCGTATTAATGATGTCTATGAGTTTAAGCGAAGTGACACAATAGATATTGACCGAATAATAGATGAGTTCAAATCTGATGAGGATAACTATCCCAAAGATATAGTAGTTAATTTAGAGAGATTTATTCCTTTAACACATGAATCTGTTTATATAGAGGCAAAAAATTACAACCAGAACCATAATGAAGACAAAAGGCTACGTCGCTCATTTTATTTGCCAAACGATCTGTCTTCAACTGCAAAAGTGAAAGGTGAAGAAATTCCATTTTTTGAATATATAGAACAGGAGAGATTGGCTGAAACTAATTTTAAAAAAAGCTACGAAGGAGTAGCTTGCTATATAATTTGTGAAAATTGGGAAAGTATTGACAAAGCACATGATTTAGTTGCTAAGAATCCGTCTGAGCGGATCGTAGTTGCAATTCCGAAAGAGCCTATTCCTGTAACCGAAATTATCTTTAATCTTATGGCTATTGAGTATATTAAAAAAGGTAAAGATTTTGACGATTTTTCTACTCAAGATAAAGCTGCTTTAAATGAAAGAGAACGCTTATATAAGGGAAAACTTCTTGAAGCCAGAGATAAATATTTATCAGCAGAATATATTGAATGGTATGGTAAAGTCGGAAAAACAATCCAGGTAGATCAGAAAAAGGATTACGATATAGCTAATAAAGTAATCGAACCACTTTACTACCAACACTCCAATAAATTTCCACATGACGAGTTTAATAAAATACATAATATAAAGTTTGACCGAACTAAAAATCAAGCATTAAAGGAGGCAATTGAGAAACTTCTCAACCGTTATGACCCTGTAGTTATTGATACAGAGTATGCATATAATCGGGGGGAGATTCGTTACTTACAGCAATGTCTTCTTAATCCAGGGGCACTGAAGCAAATCGATAAAAAAGGGTCTAAGTTATATTGTGAACCGGAAAGGATTATGTCAAAATTTCGCCAAAATCTCCCCGTTTTGGCAGATATGGTCGAAGAGGTTAAAAATCTTAAGGAAGGGAAACGGATAAATATAAGTGCATTTGTAGAAAAGTATGCTCAAGACTATAGTCAGGGATTTCTTGCTCTATCACTAATGTTCGCTTTTATACGTCGATACTTTGGAGACAATCTGCGAATAAGACGCGATGAAACAACTATTAGCGATATGCCACTTATCCAATTTGAAGACCTCTATGACTTAATAGTTAATCAATACCCAAATGCTTACCTGGAGCATAAGGAAATCGCCGAATCTGAGCGTAAGTTTATTAACAGGTTGTATAATCTCTTTTCTGAGAAGAAATTGGGGGCTGGTGAGACTGCTTCAGTTGTTCAGGTTTACAGATTAATAGAAGAATGGTGGAAAGGATTACCTCCTCTGGTAAGAGCCAAAGATGCATATGATTTTAGAGTTGCTAATGTAGAAAAAGTTCTTGATACATTTGAGAAAGTGGAGGGAAGGGATGAACATGGATTTATTCTCGGAGATCTTCAAACTATTTATGGATTTGATTCAGATGAGTTAATTACAGATGAAAAAGCAGCTCAAATAATAGAGTGGATAAGCAAAGATAAGGATATAATAGAATCCTGTGAGCGTCAGATAAAAGATAAAATCTTAAAAGGTATTTGTGAAGTTTTTAATATAGAAGGTTCTACTTATGATGATATTCAGGCGGGAGTTAGTAAATGGTTTAATGCATTAGATAACTGTCAGCGTGATTCTATGGCTGATTATCACACGAATGAAAGTAAACCTTTAATACTACATCTTGGTTCTATAGATAATGTTGAAAAGACCTTTTTTGAGGATTTACCAGCCTCTGCTGGATTTAAGCTTGGTGAGGTAAAGGATTGGATTGCTGGTAAATCAAATGAATATATTGAGAAAATCCGAGCTGGCAAGAAGATTATCGAGGAAAATGAACTTAAAGTTGAGAATGCAGAAGTAAGTTTTGAAGGAGATTATAAAAAAGATAAAAATGGCTCTATAGTATATGCAGGTGAACTTATAGTAGATTTAAAACATAAGGAGCCTACAGCAAGAATTTTCATCACTACCGATGGATCTGACCCTAAATCTTCTCATTTTCACCGAGAAAAGGCTGTTGGTAAATTTAAGTTAAAGGTTCGAGATAACATTACATTAAAGTTTGTTAGCCAAGATAAAGAAGGTAATTTCAGCCGTGTTACTGCTTTACCTGTTACTAATGAGGCCAAAAAATACGAAATTATACTTCCAGGACAATTAACATTGGAAGAACCGCAGGTAACGTTCTATTTCCCAATGAAATTAAAAGGACTATCCGTAACTATTAAATCCTTATTAAAGAATGCACTTGATAATAAGATAATTGATAAAAGTAAACTACGCGAAGAAATAGAGCGTATACTTAACGAAATTTTGGAGAAATGACGTGGCGATAGTGTCCATCATTAATGATAACTTTAAACTTGCTAAGGCGCAAGATGCATTAGTAGTACGAGATGTGTCTGATTATGTCGATGCTTATGTCCAAATTGTAAATGTCATTTATGATAATGTTCCTATAAAAGTTATAATTAGGAATTCAACCTGCTTCAAATGGTTTTCTCATCTTAAGGAACAATATGGAGCTGAGTGTATTGAAATTCAGGAAAATACCCCTCGTAAAGTTCTCAAACGTCAATGGAATCTTCAATATGTGCCCGATGAAATAACGGATAGAAAGATACTTGAAGCAAAACTCCTTGAGTTGAAAATAGTTCCCAAAAGGGGAGAAAGTTTCCAAAATATTATTTTAGAAAACACCTGCAGTGGTTTCTTAACATATCCAGAGTTGCCTACGAGTAGATTAGTAGACCTTTTAAGGGATTTAGTATTGGATAAATGGCAAGACAATCGAAAGACACTACTTATATCTCAACAATACGAAAAACGATTAGACGAGTGGGAAGAAAAAACAAGAGAGAAAGAGATTAAGGAGCTGATAGAAATCCTCAGAAAAGACCCTAAATATCTTCAACAGCAACTTATGAATTATAAATTAGTAAGGAATTATCCAGGCAAGGTTGGCGAACGAGTTTTAGCTGAAAGTTACTATATTTTCCGAAGATTATCCCCGGATTTAAAAGGTCTTATGGTAAAACGGTCAAAAGCAGAGAAGGCAATTCATGAAATTGAATTTTTTCTCCACAATGAATTAAAAGTTAAAACATTGGAAGATCTTGAAACGCTTCTGGCGACTGTTAGTGGAGAATTATCAATTGAATTTGATGCGGTTAGTAAAGCAATTCATAATCTTGATAAAATAATCACAAAAGAACTAATTGAGAAGGTCAGGAATAAATTTGCCGCAATTTCTGATCAAATATCTAATGATCTAAAAGAGCTTGATTTGCTTATACCGCCTATGAGACCCTCTGGGCCTCAAACTTCCTGGGATGCAGAGCAATGGAGCGAATGGGCAGTTAAAGAATATTTACCTTATCAATTCTGGCTTGAGGAACGGAATCGGTATGATGAAGAGATCGCTTCTTTCTCGGAAAGGTTCGGTGATTGGTTCTATAAAAACTTTATCAAGCTAAAAACTTCGTTTCCCAGAGTTCTATACAAGGTATTACCCAACATTTGCCATGAAATTCGAGATAACAAAGGGATAAGTCTCTTTTTGGTGATAGACAATTTCAATTTTAAATATGTGCGAGACCTTCAATCCTTACTTAACCAAAGAGGATTTTTTTGTGAGGAACCTCAGGGTTATTTCTCTATGATACCAACAGAGACTGAAGTTTGCAAAAAGAGTCTCTTCTCTGGTGAACCTGAAAGGAGTTCTCTTGGAAATAAAACTTATAAACGAATCATAGAGGAAGATTGGTCTGGGTTTATAGGGGATAAGAAACTTATATATTTACGCAATCTTGGAGCTTTAAATGAAATCAGAAAGGCTGAACACGATGTTTATTTCCTTAATTATCGGAGTATTGATGAGTTGTTACATGAAGATGAGGATGAATTGGGGAAACCTCATCGAGAAGAGGTGTACCATAAGCTCAAAACTCTTGTGGACTCGGCAATAAGTTTTGCCAGGCGCTTAGGAATTGAGCACAGACTTTCAATTTACGTTTGCTCAGATCATGGTTCTACTAAAATCCAAACTCAAGCATCGAATCCTATTGACAGAAAATATTATAATGCTAAGAGCGAGGATAAACATCATCGGTTTGTTATGGTTTCTGACACGCAGGTGCAAAACTTGCCCTCGCATGTAGAAAGCAATTGTTATGTGATTCACAAAGAGGAATACGGATTATTGGAAAATCTTCTTATAGCAAAAGGCTATAGTAGGTTTGTAAATATTACCGGGAAATTTTATGTTCATGGAGGTTTAAGCCCTGAAGAAGTGATTATCCCCTTTGCTGCCTTTCGTAAAATAACGGTGGAGTCTAAAAAACTTGAGTTTTATTTAAGTAAAAACGTTTTTCGTTATTCTGTAAAATCTATTATTAAGTTTGATATTGGAAATCTAAATGATTATGAGGTAGTTAATATTAAAGTAAGTATACAAAATAGTAATGTAGAAGGTAAACTTGCTAAAATTGAACGAATAGGACCCAAGGAAAGAACGCAAATAGAGATACCTGCTCGATTCAGGAAAACGCTAAACAGAAAAGAAGCCGGTTGTCTTATAATGCGAATTCGCTACCAATTTCTTGGAAAAGACTATATTCAAGATGTTGAGCCTGTTATTGTTATGAAATCGATGATTCAGGAAAAAGCAGACTTAGAAGAACTTTTTTAATTGGGAGGAAAAACTATGCTCTCTTTTGAACAAAAGACAAAAGATTATTATGGGGAGGTTGTTATTAACAAAGGACTCTTTCACCAGGCAGGATTTAGTGGTAGAACAATTCCGGCTTATGTAGGTGAGTGGATACTTTCACACTATATGCAAGACCAGGAAGAACTAACTAATGAAATTCGTAGTAATATAGCTAATTTTATAGAAAAATATCTCCCCAACAAAGGCCAGAAAGAAGAATGGAAAAATCGCCTACTAAACCAGGAACCTGTAAATCTCCTCGATAATTATACAGTTTCTGTTAATCTCAAGACAGGACAGAGACATTTAAATATCCCATTTTTTGATATGAGAGATGCCTATGTTACAGAACATATTGTAGAAGAGAATGAACTTCTTCTTACAAGCGGTGTTTGGGGAGTTGGGGAGCTATTTTATGTTCCACCTGATACAGAGAAAGGGAAAGGGCAGGTTTGGATGCGTGACTTTAAACCATTCCAAATTGCAAACGTAGACTTAAATTACTTTATTGAATGCCGGCAGTATTTCACTACCACCGAGTGGATTGACTTATTAGTATCAAGCATAGGATTTAGTCCTACCATTAACAATGAACAACAGAAGATATTGCTTTTAACTCGGATGCTACCTCTCATTGAGCCTAGAGTTAATTTAGTAGAGTTAGCTCCAAAAGGTACAGGCAAATCATTTGTTTTTGATCACCTTTCCAGATATGCTCGGGTTATTGGAGGAGGGAAAGTTTCCCCAGCAGTGCTATTTCATAATAATCAAAACCATGAGCCCGGTCTTGTAACTAGATACGATACTGTGGTGCTGGATGAAGTTCAGAGTGTCCGTGGTGACAGTGCTGGCGAACTTATAGCTATGCTTAAGGTCTATTTGGAATCCGGTAAGTTTAGCCGTGGAAAAACAGAAGCAACAGCTGAATCAGGATTTGTTATGTTAGCAAATATAACCCTGGATGAGAAACATATTCCTGTTAACCTTGAAAGAGGAATTTTCAGAGAATTTCCTAATTTTCTGCAAGAGACTGCATTTATTGATAGAATACATGGTTTAATTCCGGGTTGGTATTTACCTCGCGTAACCATAGATACTCCATCTACATATTTGGGATTTAAGGGGGATCTTTTTGCTGAAGTATTGCACAGTTTGAGAGAGGATTTGAGATACACAGACTACGTAAATGTAAATATGCATCTTATAGGCTGCGATGATCTACGTGATAGGAAGGCCATTACCAGAACTGCTACAGCTTATCTTAAGTTGCTTTTTCCTCACCTTGAAGTAGCTAAGGAAGAATTTATGAAGTACTGTATTCAACCAGCGATTGAACTTAGACAACAAATTCGAGATGAATTGCGGAAAATGGATAAAGAATATAAGAAAGTAAATATAAGAATCAAAAACAGCCATACATAATATGTAAGTATAGTGGACCCCAAAAATTGGACAGTATACTAAGCTACAGGTAAAATAAAAAAAGGATTCATTATAAAAAATATCCGAAAAAAATATCCACCAACTTTTAAGGCAAAAGTAGCTTTAGAGGCTATTAAAGGAGAAAAGAATTCAGCGTTTTGCTACCCATCTTTTAGAAGGTGATACAGATTTACGGTATATTCAAGAGTTATTTGGGCATAAGAGTTCGAAAACTACAGAAATCTATACTCACGTTAGCCATCGGGATATCGGACGGATTAAAAGCTCTTTAGATCCTGGAAGAAAATGACAACAGGAACAACAAAAAGTTGCAATTTGAGGCTTCATCTAGAGTCGTACATAAACGAAGTAGTTCGCAAAATATGCCAGTTTGGGAGCATAAACGAAGTAATTCGGTTATTTTAAGTTAGGCGAAATGTGCTGGGAAGAAAATGTTAGAAATAATTAATCTGAACAAGATTCTTGAAATATTTCTCGGAAGTGGTGCAGCGTTAGCTTTAGGCGGTAGTATATATTATTGGATTATCAAAGGTAGAATAAAAATTCCTAAAAATTTTGATAATCCTCATATAGATTCGGATACATCTAGACACAGGATAAGAGTCATTAACCGTGGGTTCAAGACTTTACATGATTTAACTCCTTATATAACCTTTATTAACTTAGAATCGGACGATCTTGCAGATGATATCCATCAGCATTATTTAATATCTCATGAAAATTATGTCCCTATTGAGCAGGAAGTCATAATCTGGGATGTTGGAAAACCATCAATGAATTTGCACCCAAAACAAGAAATAGACGTTGATTTACTTCATTTTAAGAAAAACTCGAAAGCAATAATAATTCCCTCTGAGCAAGGATATACGAGAATTCATAACGGAAACGTTGAAACAAAGACTCGAGCCAAGATAGAAAAGTTAAAGGAATATCAATTTTATTTAGAGTTTTATGCTGAAGACTATAGATCAAAAAAATTCTTTTTTAGAATCTATCCAAATAAGGATAAGACAGATGTTATAGCCGAAAAGATGAAGAAATAAATATGGAGCACACATCGCCTAACAGAATATATCTGGTTCGGGCTACGCCCTCACCCAAATTCCTCGCTTCGCTCGGAACTTCAGATATGCTCAAAACGTTAAGCGATATTTTGCTTGGCGGTCTTTGGAGAGATGGCAAAGAAACATCCGAGCAAAGATGAGTATGGATACAGATATTGCTGTTCATAAGTTTTGGGCAGGAGGAATGACAAATGGCAGAGAGATATTATGGAGGGAACAAGAAATCTTATGGAGTTACAGAGAGACAAGATGGCTGGATCGAGCTACGTATATACCATAATAATGTGGGAATGCACCAATGCTTACAAAGGCACATTAAAAATCCGAGCTCTCTTCTCCGGCATTATGATGCCTACTCGCGTTCAAACATAAGAGCACAGCGTTGGTTGGCGAAAGTAATGGCTGACTACCGTGCTCACTTCGAACAAAACCTTGTCGAAATTATACTAAATCCAACCGCGCCTCATATGGCTGTGGCTGTTCCTGCTATAGATGTTGATCTGGACGACAATCTCGGAAGTCTATGGAAATCCGTTCTTGCTAGTTCTGTTTCTCTCTTTAGGACAGTAACAGAGGACCCACTCCTTGCGGTCTTTGATGAGAAGGGATTCTTCCTATCTCAGGAAGCGCAACAGGTATACAACCGAGTCAAATCTCTACCCCATATTTATGTTGCGAGGCTTGAGTTAGAGAGTGCTTATTATTTTGGCATTTCTAACCAACTTGGTGGGAGATGGAAACGTTCTCATGCCTATCATCTCGGTGGATTAGCTTATGAAATTCTCGGGACAAGACGATATGATGACCAAGACCACAGCAATTGGGTTCGTAAATGGTTTGAACCTTTCGAACTCAGACGCCATGGTTCTTACTATGTTATTCGCATGAAGGAAAAGATCATTATATCTTTTTTTGTACCACAGCCCCAAGCATCAAGGGCCGAACTTAAAAAGGCCGAATCTCTTCTGATAGACATAGCGAGAAGAAGGGGATTAATCATTCTTAACAAGAGAGGTTAATTGCGTGAGGGTGGTCCCAGAGTGGGTGAGTTTGAATGGTAAACGAAGACTCAGGATAGATACGCCAAGCAAAACGCTACGCCCTTCGAGTCGCCTAACACGGTGTTTACGGTTCGCTACGCTCACCCAAATTGCTCCTTAAGGTGATTTTAACATGAAAAAATACGAAAGAGTCATAGCAAATATAAAAGAAGAAAGTCCTCTGCTAAAAATGATTGAATCAGGACTAAAGCCAGAGGAAGTAAAAGAAGCTGTAATTGAATCACTTGAACCCTATTTTGATAATAAAGACATTCTTGAGCAATTTGCCATAGAAGCTCTTGTTCCTGAAAGTATAAACTTATTAAAACTCCAAAAAGACAACTGGTTTTTTAGAATGTTTGAGAAGTGCTTGACTACATATCGTTCAGCAAAAAGTAAAGATTCACAAAGTTGTCTTGAATCATGTGCACTATGTCAACCTCAAATTATCCAAAGTTTATCGAAATACTGGAGTGTTCTATATTTAGAAGTCGATAAGAGTAATCTTGAAATTGAAGAATTTTTGCACGAATGTCTCAGGAATATCGGAGACATAATAGAAGGTTTAACAAAGCCTTATTTAAAGGCTCTTCTTCATCAAATAAGAATTGCAAACGGAATTAAAACTGTTTTGGGAGATATCGACTCCTTAGATTTAGGTACAATTGTAAGTAGATTGAGCCAAAAGAGTGGATACGGGGACCTTTTCATGCTGCCGCCATGGAACATTACATTGAACCAATGGCGAAATATCGCTTATCATCATACGGCAAAAATCGAAAATAGTGAGATTATTTACTGGTATGGAAAAACTCCAAATATAAAAGAGATTCGACTTTCTAGGAGCGAACTTCTACAAGTAGTGCAAACTGTTTTCGATGTCTATAGGACCATAAGATTAGCTCATACTTTGTTCTTCATAAATAACTTAAAGGAGATCAATAGATTCTTTCCTACTGTTGAAGTACGAAATGACGCAGAGTTCCCTAATTTTGCTACTGGTTTAGCATCTCAAGGATTTGAAATAGTAGAGTTCAAAAAGAGTGCTGATGAGACAAAACTTGTGGTGCAAGATGTATCTAATTTAAACCCAGATCAACGCCGATTTCATGCCTCACAGTTTTTATTTCCTCTTTGGCTTTTTACAAAGTCGAAGCAGGTGACAGCAGAGTATCGAGAAAAAGACAATACACCTAATCTTCTTATAAGTGTTAACTCTACTATTTGCGAAAAAATCTATAACCAAGAATTAGAACCACTGGCTTTAGCACGTATGATGAAGATGGTCGATTTGAAAACAAATAAAGTAGTTCCTACAATGGAAAACAATAAATAGCAAAGGACTTTCATGGTATTTTAAAATGAAGCAACAGCAGATAACACAGCATATACGCTTCGGGCTTAAGGTAGGAGATTGAAAATGCTCGGTATAAAAGAATTGAAAACAAGGATTGAAATCACTGATACAACGGTTGGATGTCCAGTTAAAGGTTGCAGTGAAAAAGTGGAGCGACAACGAGTAGTTTTTAAGAAAGAGGATAGGTTCAAATGCCCAGAGCACAACATCTATATTTCTCCCTCTACTTTTGAATATCAAAGTGAATTAGACAATTTACTCTGGAAAGGTAAGGCTGATTTGGATTTGTTTAAGAAGATAAAAGCAGTGAAACGTGAAAGCCGAATCGCACGAGACAATAGCGAGGATGCAGTAAGTTGGAACGTGTTTAGATTTTTAGAAAGGAATAATCTAATTTGTGAGTTCTTACAAAAAGTGGTTGGGCTGTATGAGAATAGTGCTGAGGTTATTTATTGGTCATATTCTCAATCTCAGCAAAATTTATGGGATATGCTGAATAAAGGACGTAAAGAGTTTGAATTAGTACCATCAAAAGGCTCTGAACCGGACATACTTATTTTAGGTGGGAAAACGTTAGTAATTATTGAAGCAAAGTTCGGTGCGGATAATAAAACAATTCCATCTAAACTGTATGTTGAGGATAAATATGTCTCTGAGGGTCAGGGTTGGTGGAAAAAGGTCTTTCATTCAGATTTTAAAACAGTGGCAATTGAGAATAAAAAATATGAGTTATCGAGATTCTGGCTCATTGGTTCATGGATAGCCAACCAGTTAAATCTCGATTTCTACTTAATCAATCTTACATTATCTAATCAAGAGAAAAATATTGAACAGATTTTTAAAAAACATATTATAGAAGCTAATTCAAGAATGTTCAAACGAATCACTTGGGAACAAATATATGGGTATATCTCAAATAGTGATGTCTCTGAAGATGATAAAGAAACCATGATAAGATACTTTAAGAATAAAACTATAGGATATGATGGTGGATACCTACAACGAGCATTTTCAGCGACATCATGACCGACATCAGATAACAGCGGACATACAGTTCGCTATCGCTCGCCCAAATCCCTCGCCTTTGGCTCGGGGCTTCGCATACCCGCGGGACGTTATGTGCAGTGCCATAAAAAATATTGAAATATTTGGAGTGATAAAATGAAAAGTAGAACACAAAGACGACCAACAGAAAAAATGTCAGATACGGGGTTTAAAATGATGACCATGACATTTAAAATAATTGATCTGCTATTTCCCTATATTAACAGAAGGATAAAACGATTTAATATTAAAGGAGGCATGACAGTAGTTGACTACGGCTGCGGGCCTGGGCGATATACAATAAGATTTGCAAAAGAGGTGGGTCCCGAAGGAAAAGTATATGCAACTGATATACATGAGTTGGCGATTGAGAAGGTGAAAGAAAAAATAATGAGACATAATTTAAAAAATGTAGCAATCATGTTAGTAAAAGGAAATGATACAGGAAACTATGAGTCAGGTATTCCAGATGAAGTAGCTGATGTAGTCTGTGCAATAGATATGTTTTTTATAATTAAGAAACCAAAAGAATTTCTAAGTGAGATCAGGAGGATATTGAAAAAAGATGGCATTTTAATAATTGATGATGGGCATCAAAGTAGAAAAGAAACAAAGAAAAAAATTAGTGAATCAGGAATGTGGAAAATAACAGAAGAAACCAGAGATCATTTAAAATGCAAATTATTACCTGATTAATGTTAATAAAAAAATGGCACTGCACATAACAGCGGATATGAGATTTCGTTCCCTTCGGTCACTTCACCCAAATTGCTTTCGGTGGTCGCAACTTTTCACAGTGTGGTAGTTGAGGTCAGGCCTCAACATTTGACATTGAGAAGACTTTTTAATATTTGGGCTAACGCAGGACATTTAAGATTGAGTCTATTGTAAATAAGCCAACTAAGATTAAAAGGCGATTAAAAAAGGCCTTGCTGATGTTAAATGGGCGAAGATGAATATTATATCTACTGTGAAGTCATCAATTGACAGAGCCAGGCTCATCTATGTTTTAACGTTGACAAAAGCGAAGATTCAGTCTATAATGCCGATTGATATAAAGATAAAAGTTTGAAGATTGCCAGGATTTAACTTATGAAAGTGGCATAAAACCTTGAATTATTTAAATTCTAAGCTAAAAAGCCGGAGATGAAAATGCTAACGCAATATGAGAAAGATATCATTCTACGATGTGCTAAAAAATACAACGTCTCAACTATTTTTCTATTCGGCTCATCAATTGAAAAAGGCAGTGAGTTTAATGACATTGACCTTGGAGTAAAAGGACTTCAGCCCTGTTTATTCTTCAAATTTTATGCTGAATTAATCAAGCATTTACCAAAGAATGTTGACCTTGTTGATTTATCCCAAGAATCATTGTTTAATGAGCTTGTGGAAGAAAACGGTGTGAAAATCTATGGCTAATTTATCCAGGCAAATCGAGGCAGAAAAGGAAAATATAGAAGGAACATTAGCAAATCTTGCAAAGGCTATGAAAAGAAAAAGTCTACCGTGAGTTTCTCACTTTCCTAACATACCCTGCACACTTGTTGCGGATAGCCGATAGCCGTGTTTTGCTAGTACACGAAATCCATAACTTTATATATACCTGAAGTCACAGTTTCGCTACTCACCTCTTAGAAACCGGAGTAGATTTAAGATACATTCAAAAGCTTTTAGGGTATAAGAGCAATAGAACAACGGAGACATACTGAAAATGATAATATTATTCCTTTAAACTAAAGAACGAAGTTGATGTTCTGCAATATCTTATATGGATGTACAATTGGAGAACCAAAGAATTTAGAACGCTATCTTTCTTCATGCTATTTTATCTACGAACCAGATGAAGTCTTTCAATATAAATCAGGAAATGCTATCAGTAAACTTGGAAAACCAAACCTTTCCTGTGAATTTTCCTGTACGTTTTCCAGACACAAAATGTTTTAAGGACATTATCTCCGAGTTTAACGTGAGTCAGAAGAGCAAGAAAAAAAGTGGGATAATTTGCCAAATCTGGGATAAATAATCATACTCCTTTAAAAATATAAAAGTGTAAGAGGTCAAAAAATGAAAAAGATTATCTTAGGTGTAGGTATTTCTTTACTTATTTTTTTTCAAGTTATTTCTATAGGATATGCGGCAACGAATGAAAGAGGAAAGTTTTCTCTTGAAGGATTGGGAAGTGTTTACCTCTCAGAAGGGGCAAAAGAACTTCTAAGAGAAAATGGTTTTGTGGTTACCCCTGGATACAAAGATGAGATAAACGATGTCTATGCTGAATGTAAAGAGCGCAGCCAGCCGATATTCGTTACTACAGATGCTGTTCTCCATACCTCTCATATATTCTTTGATTATCTTCTGCGAATTCTTGAGATAGAAAATCTTTACGGGACAGCGGTTAAACTTACCGATAGAATGCTTGATTTATCCATTAAACAGTACAATGAAGCTAAAAATACCGACGTCAAAGAAGCGGCCAGATTAAATATCGGTTTTTTTGCGGTAGCCAAAAAACAGTTCAATCCTGAATATGAAGCTGACTTTAATTTAGAGGATAGAGTAAAAAAAGAGATTAACAATATAAAAACTCACACAGGATTAAAATTTAGAGAACTCTTAGCCTATGTAAAAAACCCGAATCTTATGAGCACTCCCTATGCTTATGAAGATTATAGCCAGTATGTTCCCAGAGGTCATTACACTCGGAATGAAAAGTTTAAAAAGTATTTTAAGGCTTTGATGTGGTATGGACGGATTGACTTCAAGCTAAAACCCGGAAAAGAGGAGCCTGCTGTAACCTATGGAAGAAAAATGACCCTTCAGGCTCTCCTTATGACAGATGCTCTTTTGAAAGATGAAGAGGCTTACAGGTTGTGGAGAAGATTATATGAGTCAACAGTATACTTTGTGGGCAAAACAGATGATTTATGCGTTGATGATTACATTAAACTCATTAAAGAGGTTTTCCCATCTGAAGGGACCGTTGATAAATACAATGATAAAAATAAATTATCAGATTTTATTCAAAAAGCGATAAAGCTCCGACCACCAAAAATTCTTTCCGGTGCAGCATTTGTTGAAGAGGGTGAGTTTAGCGCCTCAAACAAGGGTTTTAGATTTATGGGTCAGAGATTTATTCCTGATTCCTATATGTTTCAAGAGCTTGTTTATGGAGTAAAAGGAAAAAAAGAGATTCTAAAATATAAAGGGGAGGA
>Ga0209121_10001260_pt1 | contig 26600 bp, 27 predicted proteins | sample Cruoilmetagenom3_FD_187292 | JGI IMG/M metagenome (GOLD analysis project Ga0209121, IMG submission 187292) | Oil polluted marine microbial communities from Coal Oil Point, Santa Barbara, California, USA - Sample 3 (SPAdes) (version 2) | ecosystem: Environmental > Aquatic > Marine > Oil seeps ...
TCGTCGAGGCTATGGCCAGCGGCTTGCCTGTAATTACCAGCAGAGTTGCCGGAGCTGCCGACTTTATAACTGACGGGGCCGATGGCCTTTTGTTAAGCGATCCCGGCGACATAAACGACTTGGCAGCAAAAATCGAGTTGCTATTTTCAAACGCTGAACTTAGAAAGACCATGGGTGAGCGCGCCAGGGAGACTGCAGAAAAACTTTCATGGGATTGGGTAGCTCAGAAAACCCTAGAGGTCTATAATAGTGTATTAAACCGAGAGAGGAGAGTAATCTAACAACTAACATGCCCAGAGACTTACCTGTGGGCAATGGCAACCTGCTCATCAATTTCGATACTAATTACAACATCCGGGATATCTACTATCCTTATGTCGGCAAGGAGAACCATACCGAAGGTTGTGTATCACGTACTGGCATCTGGGTTGACGGAAGCTTCGCATGGATTGACAGCCCCGAGTGGCTGAAGGAAATGGTCTATGAAAGCGAGAGTCTGGTCACCCATGTTACTGTCACTAATCCTGCAATAGGGCTTACCCTCATCTTTTCTGATGTCGTGGACTTTCACAGGGACATCTTTTTCAGGCGGGTTGATATAGCCAATCACCGAGATCACCCTCGCGATGTACGCCTATTCTTCCATTATGAGCTACGGATTCTAGGCAATGAAATCGGCGATACTATCTACTACCACCCAAGACTGAGAGCGTTGGTGATGTACAAAGAGCGGCGTTATTTCCTGGCAAGTGGCCAAGTAAATGGAAGGATTGGCATTGACGATTGGACAACTGGGAGAAAAAAATTGGAAGATAAACAAAGTGCATGGCACGATGCCGAAGATGGCGAATTGGGGAAGGTGCCTCTTACATGTGGATTTGCTGAGGGCGTCATCGGGCTCTATGACACCGCTGTGCCCGCTAGGGGAAATTCAACCATTTATCACTGGCTGGCTGCAAGTACTCGCTTCCACGGAGTTGAGGAACTTGATGCCCTGGTCCACGAACGCGGACCTGAGTCATTCATCATGCGCACCCGTGACTACTGGCGAGCTTGGGTGAATAAGGAATCACTAGACTTTGCCGACCTGCCGACCTCTATATTGGACTTGTACAGACGCAGCTTGCTCACTATGCGCGTGCAGATCGATAACCGCGGTGCCATCATCGCCAGCACTGACTCCGACATCACCAAGGTCTTGCGAGATACTTATTCTTATGTGTGGGGTCGTGACGGCGCCTTCACCGCTAAGGCCCTGGACATGGCCAACTATGATGAAGTCAGTCATCAGTTCTTCGATTTTTGCGCCAATACCATCACCAGTGAAGGCTACCTCCTTCACAAGTATACCTCCGATGGGTGTCTGGCAGGCCACTGGATGCCGTGGGCAGACGAGGAGGGCAAGCTGCAACTGCCAATTCAAGAGGATGAGACTGCTTTAGTCATATACAGCCTTTGGCACCACTACAATAAGTTCCGCAATGTAGAGTTCATCCGTTCCCATTATCGAAACCTGATTAAGAACGCTGCCGACTTTATGGTTAGCTATAGAGAGCCTCATACCAACCTTCCAGCACCTTCATATGACCTTTGGGAGGAACGCCGTGGCATCCACTCCTTTACGGTGGCCGCGGTCTGGGCAGGCTTACAAGCTGCGGCCAACTTCACGGAAATGTTTGGTGAGGTAGCACTCACGAAACAGTACCGCCAGGCTGCTGCTGAAATCAAAGAGGCTGCTATTGAGTATCTTTTTGACAAGAAGTTGGGACGCTTCTTGCGCTCGATCAAGGTTGACACTGACGGTGTGGTGGAACCGGACTATACTATCGATAGCAGTATTTGCGGTCCATTTCTCTTCGGCATGCTCCAAGCTGCTGATCCCCTTATCGAGAGCACAATGGCAGCACTTATGGACAGGCTTTGGTGTAAGACCGAGGTGGGAGGCATTGCCCGCTATGAGAACGACCGCTATCAGCAAGTCAGTCAGGACATCGCTAATATCCCCGGTAATCCCTGGTTTATCTGCACTATGTGGATAGCACAATACCATATTGCCCGAGCTCAATCGGTAGATGATCTAAAGCCAGCCCTGCAAATCCTTATCTGGGCTCAGCGTTGTGCCCTCCCCAGTGGTGTTCTTGCTGAGCAGGTTCATCCTTATAGCTGTGCCCCCCTCAGTGTATCACCGCTGACCTGGAGCCATGCCGCTGTAGTGGTAGCGATCCACGAGTATGTCAACAAGTACCATGAACTCCAAGCACAGCTACACCATAGGGAAAAAGATACGTAGTCCGCTTATCCCGGTCTTTGGAGCCTGATTAGTATATTGATGTCAACTCCTTGCCGGGGCAAAATGGCAATTCACCTCCCAATTGGGGTTGTAGGGTACCCCCCCTCTTTAGGATGGCATAGAAGGTGGAGAGGAGCTTACGCCCTACAGCCACAAGAATGTCCATCTTAGGTTTACCCTGAGCAACCCAGCGCCGAAAGTAGGCTCGATACTGTGGTACAGCTCTCACCGCCACTATTGAGAACATCCAGATGAGTCTTCTTACATACTTGTTACCGGAATGGATAGGCTAGATAACTCCGGATGGCCTCCCGAATAATAACTCTCTTAGCTTCATACCAGCTAAGGCCAGTACACAGTCGATGCCACTCCAGCCGAATGAAAGCAGGAGCATAAACCCGAAAATCAAAAGAGGAAGGTGAGCTCTTCCTATTATGTCCATAGAGTAGTGATTAGATTGATTCCTTTCACCACCCGGTGATGCTTGCTCATCCAATACCAGGTTACTGCCTCCATCTTGTGAGCATAAGGCTTGTCCAAAGTGGTATCATCCAAAATCAGCATCCCTATAGCTTTGGCTCTACTAAGGGCCTAACTTCCTGCCACAAGACTTCTGTGTCTGTAAGCTCACGTTGCAGCAGGCGGGTAAACGCATCATGGGCGGGTACATCAGGGCAGTCCGGTTGGTAACGAGCTGCTTTCGTGCAGGTAAAATCCTTTTGAGCTGCAACCAGGAAGTGGATATAATCTAAGTCATCGCATTTAGAGTAAGACATTTGCTTTCTCTTTTTCATCCATCATAACAGCGTTGCCCTGTAAGTGCGTAACTCCTATAATAGTATAATTCTCAAGGCAGTCGGGATGGCTTTATTTTAAAGGGAGTTACTATAACTGTGAAAGGGGAATGGTATAACTTCACTGCTGAACAAGCTCTGGGAGTACTTCGTACAACACGCTCTGGGCTCAGCGAAGCTGCAGCCAGGGATCGCTTGCTCCAATATGGCCCCAATGTACTAAAACCAAAAAGGAAAGCTTCACCACTCTTAGTTTTCTTAAGGCAATTTCTTAGTCCACTTATCTACATTCTCCTGGCTGCATCCGTGATCTCAGCGATAGTAGGACATTATTTAGATGCCGGCGTCATTGCCGGCATACTTTTGCTCAATGCCATCGTCGGCTTCACTCAGGAAACTAAAGCAGAGAAAGCCATGGAAGCCCTAGTTCGGCTAGCTGCCCCCAAAGCTAAGGTGAGGCGTGAGGGTAAAGTAAAATTGATTTCTGCAGATGAAGTAGTTCCTGGTGACATGGTGATTTTAGAAGCTGGGGATAGAGTGTCTGCTGATGCCAGAATTATTGAAGCTGCCGAGCTGAAGATGAATGAATCTATCCTCACTGGAGAATCAATGCCTGTGGAGAAGCATACTACTGCGCTCCGTGGAGAGATAGCAGTGGCTGACAGGAAGAACATGGTTCATATGGGTACCACAATCAGCTCGGGAAAGGCCGTTGCTGTAGCCGTTGCTACAGGTATGTCCACTGAAATGGGCAAGATTGCCTCTGTCATGGAAGAGATGGAACCTGAGCAGACACCTTTGCAGAAAAGCATTGCCCGGTTGAGCCAATTCGTCATCATTCTCTTCCTGGGACTTTGTGCTCTTCTGGTAGTAGTTGGAGTGCTCCAGGGATTGGGCTTGGTGGAGATATCACTGGTAGCTATTGCTGCTGCCGTCTCTGCTGTTCCTGAAGGACTCCCTGCAGTGGTTACTGTAGTCCTGGCTGTGGGTATGAGAGAAATGGCACATCACAATGCCATTGTTCGCCGCCTCATGGCTGTAGAGACACTAGGTTCAGCTACTGTTATCTGCTCTGATAAGACAGGAACCTTAACCTTAAACGAAATGACAGCAAAATATATCTACGTTGATGGTAAGGCAATTGAGATAACTGGCGAAGGTTATCAGCCTCAGGGAGAATTTCGCCAGGATAGTCAACCACTGGACCCCCAAAGTGACCATGCCCTTGGTTTACTCCTCAGGATAGGAGCGCTGTGTAATGATGCCCTGCTCACCAGAGAGGATGAGGAATGCTGTAACATTATGGGCGACCCTACTGAAGGTGCATTAGTGGTAGCCGCTGCTAAGGCAGGAATGGATAAGGAGAAACTGGAGATGTCTTTTCCTCGTCTGGATGAAATACCCTTTCAGAGCGAAAGGCAATATATGGCCACCCTTCACCCCAAAGGCAATGGTAAGGTAGTCTATGTGAAAGGATCAGTAGAGAGATTATTGTCCGTAAGCCGTTACATTATCAAGGATGATGAGGCTGTGCCAATTCAGGATGTGGATATCCAGACCATTGAGGAGATGGTCAGCTCCATGGCCGGCAAAGGTATGAGAGTTCTGGCTTTTGCCTATGCTGAGACACCTCCTGAATTTGAGGAACTGACTGACGAAACGTTGAGAGGACGGCTGGTTTGGGTGGGTATGATGGGGATGAGTGATCCACCTCGGAAGGAAGCAGTAGAAGCAGTAGCGCTCTGTCAACAAGCTGGCATCAAAGTAGTTATGATCACCGGAGACCATAGGTTGACGGCTGAATCCATTGCCCAACAACTAGGCTTGCCTCCGGGGAGAGCTATAGCTGGCGCTGAGCTGGCAAAGATGAGTGAAGAGGAATTAGTGCAACAAGTGGAAAGTATTTCAGTATTTGCCCGAGTTGAGCCGTTACAGAAGCTAAAGATAATCAATGCATTAAAGAAAAAGGATCATGTGGTGGCTATGACGGGTGATGGGGTTAATGATGCTCCAGCTCTCAAGTCAGCAGACATTGGCATTGCTATGGGGGTTAAGGGAACTGATGTAGCTAAGGAAGCCTCTGATATGGTGCTGGCTGATGACAACTTTGCCTCTATTGTAGCTGCGGTGGAGGAGGGAAGGACTATCTTTAATCGACTTCGTAACGTGGTAACCTTCCTTCTCAGCACCAACACTGGGGAGCTTATGGCTTTGCTGCTGTGCCTATCCCTGGTAGGTCAGGCACCTTTGCTGGCGGTGCAGATTATCTGGATTAATCTGGTCACTGATACTATTGCTGCTATCCCGCTGGGGCTAGAGCCAAAGACGGGAGATGAGCTCAAGAAACCTCCACGCCATCCCAAAGTGGGTCTCCTTTTTCCTGGGCTCCTGGCCCGTATTGGTTTTTTAGCAGTGATAATGGCTGTAGGGACATTCCTGGTGTTCAGGTGGGCACAAGCAGGTTTAAGTTTAGAAGAGGCACGCACTATGGCTTTCTGCACTTTGGTTGTTTTTGAATGGTTAAGGGCGTTTAATGTTCGCTCCGATGAGCACACTATATTCAAGCTGGGAGTTTGGCGCAATCGCTGGTTGGTTATAGCTATATCGATAGCCATCATATTACAAATGGCAGTTATATATGCCCCACCTCTCCAGCTTGCCTTTCACACTATACCTCTGGATATCGGGCAATGGGGCATAGTATTTATTGGTCCTCTCTTCTTATTTGCTATAGAGGAGTGTCGTAAGACTTTCTTCCCCTACCTCTTCTCTTTTGGTAAATGGAAACCTCTCCGCTATTAGAAGTGATGTAACTATCCAGCCTGCACCTTCGGCCATAACCCGCCTGGAGGATAAAGCAGGAGCCCAAAATGTGCTCCTCACATCAGAAGTGGGAACGATTACCTTCACTACCGATGGCGAGAAGTTGTGGGTGAAGACAGACAAAAGATAACTGTAGCTTTAAGCTATCGTCCTTTTCATCTCTCGTAGAGCAAAGGCAGCGGCTCCGAGCACACCGGAATTTTGCCCCAGCTCGGCGGGCACAAAGCGCACCGCCTGGTAAACCTCCCTGTATGCCCTCTTTTTGGCGGTCTTAAACGCGGGATTGAGCAACATGTCACCGATATTAGATAAACCGCCACCGATAACTATCAACTCTGGATTGAATATGTTTATTAAGTTAGCCAGGCCTACGCCTAAGTAATATCCGGTCTGGGCGATGAGCTCTCTGGCCAGGTTATCACCCTGCCCCGCAGCGGCATGGATAATCCGAGGTGTCACCTTTTCTATATCGCCGCCGGCATAATCCAGGATAGATGTTCTTGCTCCTTCTTCGATCTGATGCTTTGCTTCCCTGACCAGAGCTGTCCCTGAAGCCAACGTTTCCCAGCATCCGGTGTTTCCGCAGTTGCATAAGGGGCCGTTATTATCGATGGTCATATGTCCCACTTCGCCAGCGGCACCGAAAGCTCCAGTGTAAATCTTGCCATCAATAATGATACCTCCGCCGATGCCGGTGCCGATGGTAATGCAGATAAAGTTACGGGCGCCCCGGCCAGCGCCAAAATAGAGCTCGCCCAATGCTGCGGCATTAGCGTCGTTCATAACCAAGGTCTTCTTGCCAAGCTCTCTTTCGATTATGTCCCTCAGGGGAACGTCTCGCCACCCCGGTAGATTTGGTGAGGCAAAGATAATGCCCGTCTCAGGATTGGAGATGCCAGGAGCCCCCATTCCTATAGCGCCGAGGTCAGAAGTAGCTATGCCGGCTTGATTCAGGGCGCGATCTACCGACTCCAGAATTGACTTTATAACTGCCTCCTGACCCTCTGCAGCCGGCGTTGGGCTATGATCACGCGAGGATATCTGCCCCTGAGCGTTGACCACTGCCGTCAGTATTTTGCTGCCCCCAAGATCAATGCCCAGAGCCAAAGGATTTTCAGGCATTGTTTAAGCTCCTGTCGGGGAGATTATAGAATGCGCCCGTACCCGCGTAGCGCCCGTTTTGGCCCAGTTCCTCCTCTATATAGAGAAGTCGGTTATATTTGACCACTCTCTCGCAACGACAGGGAGCACCCGCCTTAATAAATCCAGTATCCATGGCTACTGCCAGGTCGGCTATGGTAGTATCCTCAGTCTCACCCGAACGGTGGCTCACTATGGTCGTCCAGTTTACCTTTTTCGCCATCTCGATAGCATCCATGGCCTCGCTGAGAGTACCCACCTGGTTAGGTTTAATCAAGATGGAGTTGGAGCTTAGCTCAGCTATACCCCGGGAGAGCCTGGCTAAATTGGTAACATACAGATCGTCCCCCACCAGTTGTACCTTGTGCGCCAATTGTTGCGTAAGGAGCTTCCACCCTTCCCAGTCATCCTCAGCCAGGCCATCCTCGATGCTGATGATAGGATAAGCATCTACCAACTCGACATAATACTGGATCATTTCTACTGAAGAAAGGTATCTGCCCTCCCTCCCTAAGTGGTATTTGCTGCCATCGTAAAACTCACTGGCGGCAGGGTCCAGGGCCAAGTAGATATCCTTTCCGGGTCGGTAGCTGGCCTTTCCGATGGCTTTCAAGATGAGTTCAATAGCGGTCTTGTTTGAGAAAAGCTGAGGAGCAAAGCCACCCTCGTCACCGACGCCCGTGCTAAGTCCTTCAGTGGATATAACCTTCTTCAAAGCCTGGTACACCTCGGCGCCCATCCTCAGAGCAGCGGCAAAGTCGCCTGCACCAGCAGGCACTATCATGAACTCCTGAAAATCGGTAGAGTTCTCAGCATGCTTGCCACCATTTAAAATATTCATCATGGGCACGGGCAGAATATGCATACCATCTCCCCCCAAGTACTGGTAGAGGGGAATGTTCAGAAAATTTGCCGCAGCGTGAGCTGTGGCTAAGGAAACACCTAGAATAGCGTTGACTCCCAGCACTGACTTATTTGCGGAGCCATCCAGCTCAATCATTTTCTGATCTAGCCGCTTACATTCAAGGGCAGACATGCCCATCAACGCTGGGGCGATTATTTGGTCGACATTGGCAACCGCCTTGAGGACACCCTTGCCTCCATACCTAGACTTATTGCCATCACGGATCTCGATGGACTCATGGGTACCCGTACTTGCCCCGGAAGGAACTGCGGCATAACCCAAAGCACCGCCGGAAAGCCCTACGGTTACCCCAAGCGTTGGATTACCTCTGGAATCGAGTATTTCCCTGGCCTTGATATCCAAAATCTTATCCATCGCTATTTTCATACTCTGGAGTGAGTTGGTTTTCCCTTCACATATTCGAAACTAATCGGTTAAAGGGAGATAAAGGGAGATAAAGCGAAAGGCAGCTTTCAGATGACAGCTACTCGACCTTGTACACTACATCCCCTGGCCTTACTCTGTCAGGGACTTTTATCCCCACCTCATCCCCTACTTTCCCCTCGCTCACATCTACGTTGTCTATCTGCATCGAATCCACAGCGAATTCAAAGTCAGTGGTATGCCCTTTGATGTGGATTCTATCGCCCACTCTCATCTTGGTTGCAAGGGTAACTCCTGCCACCACGGGCTGAGCAAAAAACTTATCCACCTTTCCTACTTCTATCTCTGACATTTTTTTTTAAACCTCCTTTTGTATCTACCTTATTCATCCTGGGCGGTAGAGGACTTGAACCTCTGACCTTCTGTGTGTAAGACAGACGCTCTCACCACTGAGCTAACCGCCCACGCGCTTGGTGGGATTCGAACCCGCGACCTCAGCCTCCGCAGGGCTGCGCTCTATCCTGCTGAGCTACAAGCGCATACTGCCGAAGGTGGGACTTGAACCCACACGGAGTTTCCTCCACACGGTCCTGAACCGTGCGCGTATTCCGTTCCGCCACTTCGGCGACCGCCCATATGATGATTTTACCACAAATTGCGGTAGGGCCTCCCTGATCCTGGTAACTCCACCGTGCTTTAAGCCCTCACAAAGGGAAGCCAGGAGAAAAATCTTCTCCATTCTCCTTTCTCCCAGACCACCAGGAGCATGCTGGCAATGAACATAGAGCTATAGGTTCCGGCGATGATGCCGATTAGGAATACCAACATGAAGTTATGGATGGTGCTTCCTCCCAGGAGAAACAGAGCCAAAATCAGAAGGATAGTGGTGATACTGGTATTAAGAGAGCGACTCAATGTTTGAATGAGGCTACGGTTAATCACGGAAAGAATTTCTCCTCCTTTAGTCATCATGTTTTCCCGAATGCGGTCGAGAACCACTACAGTATCGTTTACACTATAGCCTGCCACAGCTAGAATGCCGGTCAGAAACCAGGCATCCACTTCTACCCCCGTGAGGGAGAATATCCCCAGAACCACCAGTACATCATGGATGAGGGCAATGATAGCGCAGACTCCATACCTGAAGGGATTGGGCATGCGGCGGAAGGCAAAGGCAAGGTAAAGAAAGATTCCAATGCAAGCTGCTGCCACTGCATAGCCGGCATAGCGTTTCATGTCGGTGGCTACCGCCGGAGAGACAAAGTAAAAGTCAAAAAACCCGTAGGGGCCAAAATCTTCCTTCAATTCTCGGATCAAATCTTCCCTTTCCTGAGACCCGATGGTCTTGGTTCGTATAAAGAAAGCGTCCTTTTCTCGGGGTTGAATACCGGAGATAACTATCCCTGTCTCCTCACATACTCTCTTAAAATTCTCCTCCACCTCAGGTGTGAAGTGAGAGAAGATGATGCTGAACCCCTCGAAGGCGGGGAAGAGGAAGTAGCCCTGGGCGGTAAATTCCTGGTCTAATGCATGTTTGAGATTTTTCTCATCCTCTGGACTGAGAGAGCCGGTGGTTACTTCATAGCCCTCTTCTTTTATTCCACCCTGGACAATCGGTTCGCCATATCCTTTTTCCTTAAAGAATTCCTTGAGATCTGATTCTGAGACATCCTGTTCAAAGACCAAATTGAAGCTGGACCCGGAGGAGAAGTCTATCCCCCAGGAAAGTCCGGAGATCACCAGGGAGATAACTCCGGCCAGAATCACTACCCCCGAGGCTAGAAAATACCAGAACCTTCTGCCTACCAGGTCAATCATTTCACACCTGAGAGGCGAAACTTACTCTGGGCCAATCTTACCCCTACCAAAAGCCGCATGAAAGTGCGGCTGACAAACATGGCCGAAAATAGGCTCATGATGACCCCCACCAGGAGGGTTTGGGCAAATCCCACTATCTGGAAAGCCCCGAAGCTGTTTCCTACCCACCACAGGATAAGACAGACAATGATGGTAGTGACCTGGCTATCCCGTATGGCTGACCAGGCACGGTTGAAGCCTGCTTCCAACGCTGCCCCGGAAGTTCTCCCCCCTCTTAGTTCTTCCTTCATCCGTTCAAAGATTAAGACATTGCCGTCCACTGCCATGCCCACGGAGATGATAAACCCCGCGATCCCTGATAAGGTGAGGGTCACCGGCACAAGCTTATATATGGTAAGCACCAGCACAGCATAGATAGCTAAAGCCAGGCAAGCTACCACGCCTGAGGCTCGATAGTAAAGTATTAAAAACAGGCATAGAAGGATCGCTCCCACTATTCCGGCTATCATGCTCTTATGGATGTCATCAGAGCCCAGGGTAGGGTCAATATCCTGCTGCTCTATAATCTTAAGAGGGACGTCCAGGGCACCCGAATTGAGCTGAATTTGGAGGTTTTTGGCTTCCTTCCAGGTCAGGCCCTCAATAATACCTTCCCTCTTAATAACTGACCTGACGGTGGGGGCAGATATGCGCTCATCGTCTAGGAAGATTCCCAGCGGCTTGCCTATATTTCGCTTGGTCACCTGTTCAAAGATTTCTGCCCCTTCCTTATTCCAGCTAAATCTTACTATGGGCTGGTTATTCGAGCCAAGGTCTGCTATACATTCAGGCTTAAGCAGAGCTCCGGTGAGCTCTACTTCCTCTCCATCCACTATCCCCTTTGCTGGAACCCAAACTTCATTCCCCTCTTCATCCATCCCCTTCCGCTCCCGGAAATCAAGCTGGGCGGTTTTTCCGATAACCCTTATGGCTTCATCGATGTCTTTAATACCGGGGAGCTGGACCAGGATTCTGTCTTTTCCCTGCCTCTGGATGGTAGGCTCAGTTATTCCTGGATAGTTCTCTATACGGCGCTCAATTTTCTTCTTAACCCCCTCCATGTTATTCTCCGTCACCTCGAGGATGTCTATTTTTTCGTAATCAACCTGGTAGATGAGATGAGTTCCTCCCTCAAGGTCCAGACCCAGACTTGGTCCTCTTCCCAGCTTCTCGTCTCCCCAGGGAAGGATAACCCATAGGCCAAAGGCAAACAGGGCCAGGATAGTGCCAAGATAAATCAGGTTTCTTCTATGCATTGGTGAACAAAATCCAGGGCTTCCTTCCTGGTTTTAACCCTGCCCTCTGCCTGAGCCTCCCTTATTCTATCCAGGATCTTCCCCACCCTGGGGGAAGGAGTAATGCTTAAAGTATGCATGATGTCATGCCCAGAGACAAGCTTAGGAGGGAAGACCATGCTCTCCTCTTTCTCCCTCTTTCGAAGTACATATGAGCAAAGTTTCACGTGCTCTGAAAACGATGAGGGATCCAGGTTTGGTCCTCGGGCAGCCAGATGATCAGCCAGGCTCAAAAGGAGGATGTGTATCCCTACCTCCCCGGTGTCCTTGAAATAGCGATAGATGGCATGGGGGGTAGGAAGTTCTGAAGGTGCGGCCATCTGGGTAGGACGAAGATGGTACTCTACCATCTTAGCTACCATCCTTACCGCATGCTTGGAAAATCTTAGCCGGGTCAGGATCTGTGAGGTCCTATCCGCTCCCCTTATAGCATGGCTTAAGAAACGGATTCTACCTTCATCGATGGTTTTGGTCTCAGGTTTGGCAATATCGTGAAGGAGGGCGGAAATTTTGAGCAGCACCTCATCATTTTGGACATATTTTTGATAGGGGAGTGAAACCTCAGATGCCAAAATCTCTTCTAGGTAAGCAACTGTTTTGAGCGAATGCTCAAATACATCAAAGAAATGCTCTGGAGGCTGATCAACTCCCTTAAGAGAGGATAGCTCGGGTATTATCTGGGTGAGTAATCCTAGCCTATCGAGCTCATCTAGGGCGGGGGCAGAACTTGGCTGGGATAGTATACGGACGATTTCCTCCCTTATCCTCTCCTTAGGGGAAAGGGAGATAAGATGGGCCTGATTTTGGATCAAGCCTTTCGTTTCTTCCTCTATAGAAAATCCCAGCTCCAGGGATAATCTTACTGCCCGAAGCAATCTTATGGGATCCTCAGAGAAGGCAGAATCGGTTACTGACCGAATGATCCCCCTTTGAAGGTCCTCCCTCCCCCCGAAGAGATCAATGATTTCCCCCGAGGGCTTTTGAGCCAGGGAGTCTATAGTGAAATCGCGCCTCTTAAGATCATCCTCTAAGCCTCCCCTTATGGTGGAAAAGTCCACATTCCATCCATGGTCGGCCACCCGGGCTATGCCTTCCTCCTCATCTAAGACCACGAAGACCCCCCCCGTATGATGGGCCACCTGTCTTCCAATATCCAAAGCATCACCCTGGACGGTGATGTCTATATCGTGCGTTTCCCTTTTCAGAAGGTGGTCGCGTACATATCCTCCTACAAAGTAAAAATCTACGCCCAGAGAAGAAAGAAAGTCTATTAATTCCTTCACTACAGAGGGGTCTCCTTACTCTCCCCTTCTTCTTCCTCCAGCCTATACAGTCCATCCTTCTCTACCAGGTGATCGATGTACAGCACACCATTTAGATGGTCTATTTCATGCTCCAGGGCTTGGGCCAGCAGATCTTCCACTCTAAGCTTCAGTTCTCTACCCTGAAGGTTATATCCCTTAACCCAAACCTTCTCTGACCTTCGTACTTTCCCTCTATATCCTGGTATGCTCAAGCATCCTTCATCCACTATCCTCTGCCCTTTCCTCTTGACCACTTCAGGATTAATCAACACTTCCACTCTATCCTCCTCAAGCTCCAGCACTACCACTCTTAAAGGAATACCTACCTGAGGGGCAGCTAGACCCATACCGTAGGCAGCATACATCGTCTCCATCATGTCATCAGCTAACCTTCCTATTGATCTATCAATGCCTCTCACTTTTCTGGCCTTCTGCCTGAGCATAGGATCAGGGAAGGTTCGGATTACACGTACCGGCATCACCAAAACTATATTATGCTGTAGTGAGCATAAGATTGCAAAAGATCACTTTGAGGAAGCACTATTCACTTTATCAACCGGTTCACATCAAAGTACGGACGGGGGAAGGTTGTGAGGGCAGCGCTCAGCAGGCTACTGTATGCGGCTTCTCCGGGTGGCCTTCATTCTTGATGCTGAGGCGTTTTCCTTTCATGATGGGTTAGTTATAGCAAATTTTGCGGGATATTATAGACCTTGGACTGAGTTTACGGACCAACCAAGACATCACCATGTAGGCGCTAAAAAGGCCAACTTACTTAAAGCTGGCCTAATACATTATCTGGTTTATAGCGGGGGTTGGATTCGAACCAACGACCTTCGGGTTATGGGCCCGACGAGCTTCCGCTGCTCCACCCCGCGCTGAATAGTGGGCGGTGTTGCCCCTGGGTGAGATTAAGCCCTCGACCATTAGTACAGCTTAGCTCAACCGATTACTCGGCTTACACCTGCTGCCTATCAAGCAGATAGTCTTTCTGCGGTCTTACCCGGTTAGTCCGGTGGGAGATCTTATCTTGGGAGGGGCTTCGCACTTAGATGCTTTCAGCGCTTATCCCGTCCAGACTTAGCTACCCAGCGCTGCTCTTGGCAGAACAACTGGTACACCAGAGGTCTGTCCCTCTCGGTCCTCTCGTACTAGAGAGAGCTTCCCTCAAATCTCCTGCGCCCACGGCAGATAGAGACCGACCTGTCTCACGACGGTCTGAACCCAGCTCACGTACCGCTTTAATGGGCGAACAGCCCAACCCTTGGGACCTTCTCCAGCCCCAGGATGCGATGAGCCGACATCGAGGTGCCAAACCTCCCCGTCGATGTGAACTCTTGGGGGAGATAAGCCTGTTATCCCCGGGGTAGCTTTTGTCCGATAAGCCACGGCCCTTCCACACAGAACCGTAGGATCACTTTGCCCGACTTTCGTCCCTGCTCGACTTGTAGGTCTCACAGTCAAGCTCCCTTATGCCAATACACTCCGCACACGGTTTCCATCCGTGCTGAGGGAACCTTTGGGCACCTCCGTTACCTTTTGGGAGGCAACCGCCCCAGTCAAACTACCCACCAGACACTGTCCCCCAGCTTGCTCTGGGGTTAGAACCGAAACCTAACCAGGGTGGTATTTCACCGCTGGCTCCACCGAAACTAGCGTCCCGGCTTCTCTGCCTCCCACCTATCCTACACAGGCTAGACCTCAATCCAATGCCAAGCTATAGTAAAGCTCCACGGGGTCTTTTTGTCCCGCCGCGGGTAATGAGCATCTTTACTCATACTTCAATTTCACCGAGTCCCTCGTTGAGACACTGCCCAAGTCGTTACACCTTTCATGCAGGTCGGAACTTACCCGACAAGGGATTTCGCTACCTTAGGACCGTCAGAGTTACGGCCGTCGTTCACCGGGGCTTCAGTTCGAAGCTCTCACTCCTCCCCTTAACCTTCCGGCACTGGACAGGTATCAGCCCCTATACATCAGCTTTCGCTTTAGCAGGGACCTGTGACTTAGTTAAACAGTCACCTGGGCCCTTTCACTGCGGCCTCATTTTTTCAGAGGCACCCCTTCTTCCGAAGTTACGGGGTCAAATTGCCGAGTTCCTTAACGAGGGTTCTCTCGATCACCTGAGGATGTTTGTCCCCACCCACCAGTGTCGGTTTGCGGTACGGACGCTCACTTTCTCGAGCTTCGGCTTTTCTCGACAATCCGGGCCCGGCAAAGTTATATCGGGTTTCCCCTCAACTTCCCCCACCCCCTTCCGAGGGCAGGGACACACCATGTCCAATAGGCATGCCTTGCCTGCCTCCCTGTGTCACCTGGCTTTCAAACGAAAATAAGCGGTGTTGGAATATTAACCAACTGTCCATCGCCTACGGCTTTCGCCCTCGGCTTAGGACCGACTAACCCTACGCCGATCAACGTTGCGTAGGAAACCTTGGGTTTACGGTGGATATGTTTTTCACATATCTTTACGCTACTCATGCCGGCATTCTCACTTCTATTCGCTCCAGCTAGCCTTACGGCCCACCTTCACTGCCAATAGAACGCTCCCCTACCCATTCCTTTTAAGAATGTCCTAGCTTCGGCAGTAGACTTGAGCCCCGTTACATCTTCGGTGCAGAACCACTCGACCAGTGAGCTATTACGCACTCTTTAAATGATGGCTGCTTCTGAGCCAACATCCTGGCTGTTTTAGCAATTCCACTTCCTTTCCCACTTAGCCTACATTTAGGGGCCTTAGCTGAGGATCTGGGCTGTTTCCCTCTCGACTATGGAGCTTATCCCTCACAGTCTCACTCCTAGGATAGAAAACTATGGTATTCGTAGTTTGGTTGAATCCGGTAAGATACTCTCCCCCGTAACTCATCCAGAGCTCTACCCCCATAGATTATTTCCTAAGGCTGCACCTCAATGCATTTCGGGGAGAACCAGCTATCTCCAGGTTCGATTGGCATTTTACCCCTATCCACAACTCATCCCACAGTTTTGCCACACTGAAAGGTTCGAGCCTCCACAGAATTTCACTCCTGCTTCACTCTGGTCATGGATAGATCACCTGGTTTCGGGTCTGATCCACGCAACCCGGCACAAAGTACCTCCGCCCTGTTCAGACTCGCTTTCGCTACGGCTACGCAACGCCAGTTGCTTAACCTTGAGGCTACGCAAATCAACTCGCCGGCTCATTCTTCAATAGGCACGCCATCACTCTGCAACGCAGAGCTCTGACCGCTTGTAAGCATATGGTTTCAGGTTCTATTTCACTCCCCTCCCGGGGTTCTTTTCACCTTTCCCTCACGGTACTGGTCCACTATCGATTGTCAGAAGTATTTAGCCTTGGAGGGTGGTCCCCCCTGCTTCCCACGAGATTCCTCGTGTCTCGTGGTACTCAAGGTCATAGAACAAAGCCTCATCCTTTCGTCTACGGGACTATCACCCTCTACGATTGTCCTTTCCAGGAACCTTCGACTAGGAATCGGTTTATAACTTTGCTGGGGAATTTTGGGCTTCCCCCCTCTACGCCTTACAACCCCTCGCTGGCATAGGCCCCAAAGCCACTAAGCCAGTAAAGTTTGGGCTCTTCCCCTTTCGCTCGCCACTACTAGGGGAATCTCATATTGATTTCTCTTCCTCAAGGTACTAAGATGTTTCAGTTCCCTTGGTTCCTTCTATCTAGCCTATGTGTTCAGCTAGAAGTATTCTGGCTTTACCAGAATAAGTTTCCTCATTCGGGAATCCCCGGCTTAAGCTTGCTTGGCAGCTCACCGAGGCTTTTCGTAGCCTTACCACGCCCTTCTTCAGCTCTGACATCAAGGCATCCACCACATGCTCTTAATAGCTTAAACCACCCAGAGACAACATCACCCGCTATTCATTTTTTAAGGTACCTTCATTCTTGTATTAACATAATAGTTGTTCGCAGTAACGTTGTCAAGTTTTCGTTGTGCGGTGTTAAATAAAATTTAAAAGTGGACTGTTTAAGCTTGAAAAGTGAACTGTGAGCTGCAAACTGTAAATGGTACATTCCTCCATAAAACAGGATGCTGCATAATATCTCCTTTCTAGACTACGCTTCGGCTTTAATTCTTTCCCTACGTCGACTGTTTCTTCTAGTTTACTAAGGTTTAGCAAATTTGGATAGCATGCCAAAGGATCAAATCGTTGCTCTTTGGTCGAGATTATTGTAGGATAGGTAGTGCTAAGAGCGAGAACCAAAAGGTGATGGCAGAATATGATAAATGTACGGGGTGTGGCCTGTGCAGTGAGGCCTGCTCTGTGTCCATGGTGCTGGGTGAGCTATCATCCCCGGAGGAAAAGCTCAAGTCTTGTTCCAAAGTCATGGAGGGAAATTACAGCTTCAAGGATGTAGAGAACATATTTCAATGCACCAAGTGTCAAGCCTGTGAGGAAGTATGCCCCCAGGATATCAATATAACTGCGGCTATTGATGATGCCCGGGAAAGGTGTGTGTTAGAGAGGGGAGTGAGGTTTGCTCAACAAAGGCAAGTCATTAAAAACGCTGTGAAGTATGGGAGCCCGTTTGGTAAGGCAGGCTCTCGCATAAGCTTCCTTGAGGGAGATTATCCAGAAACATCTGACACCCTGCTTTTCATAGGTTGTTTTTCCTCATATATGACTAAGGGTGTTGCCAGAGCCAGCGTTAGCCTGCTTAGAAAACTGAGTGTCGACTTTAGCATGCTGGGGGAGGATGAACCCTGTTGTGGCTACTTCATCTACAATACCGGGGATCATAAGACAGCCCAGGAAATGGTAGACAGGAACAGGAAGCTATTCCAGGAAAGGGCTAAACGGATAATCACCATTTGCCCTGGTTGCACAACCTTTCTCAAAAAGTACTACCACCTGGACATGGAGGTAGAGCATATAACCGAGGTCATATCACGCATCATCCAGGATAAGGGTATCACGCTTGAGGAATCTGGCGAAGAGGTCACCTTCCATGATGCCTGTAACATCGGCCGGTCGCTTCAGATATACCAGCCACCCCGGGACATAGCCCTGAGTATGGGGTATAGGCTTACTGAGATGGAGCGCTCCAGGGAGAAAGCTATATGCTGCGGAGCAGACGGAGGTATGAAGCTCAGTTTTCCTGACCTGGCTCTTAAGGTGGGCAAGGCCAGGCTGGAAGGAGTGCCTCACGGAATCGATAAGCTGATCACGGTGTGCCCATTTTGCCTTCAGAATCTTAAGGAGGCTTCTTTGAAATATGGGATGGGGGTGGAAGTCCTCCATCTTTTGGAGCTCCTGGATAGCAAGCTTAAGGCGACTCAAACTTCTTCCTCTTCTATCCCCAGGAGCTGACCCATCTTTTCCTGCTTTGTCTTTAAGTAGTTAAAGTTATAGGGATTGGGCCTGGTCCGGAGAGGGATGGTTTCTACCACCTCTAGCCCATAGCCCCCCAGTCCGACTACCTTCTTGGGATTGTTGGTCAGAAGTCGGATTTTCCTTAGCCCCAGGTCGTAGAGGATCTGAGCCCCGATGCCATAATCCCGAAGGTCAGGGGCAAACCCCAGCTTCTCATTGGCTTCTACAGTATCGAAGCCCCTGTCCTGGAGGGAGTAGGCACGTATCTTGTTGTGAAGGCCAATCCCCCTCCCTTCCTGCCTCATGTACAGAAAAACCCCTTTTTCCTCTTGCTGGATCTTCTCCAGGGCTAAGGCTATCTGCTCTCCGCAATCACACCTTAAGCTACCGAACACATCGCCGGTGAGACACTCGCTGTGTACCCTGGCCAGGATTGCTTCATCACCCGACACATCCCCTTTTATGAGGGCTACATGCTCATCAGGGTCGGTCCGGCTTTTGTAGGCAATGGCCATGAACTCACCATATCGGGTAGGAAGCTTCGCCTCCGCCACCCTTTGTACCAGCCTTTCATGGCGGCGGCGGTAAGCTATGAGGCTGGCTATGGTTAGAATTTTAAACCCGAACCTTTGTGCCAGCTTCTGAAGGTCAGGAAGCCGGCTCATGGATCCGTCATCGTTCATTATTTCGCAGATGACCCCGGCCGGATAAAGGCCGGAGAGTTGAGCCAGGTCGCAAGCTGCCTCAGTATGCCCTGCCCTGACCAGCGTTCCTCCTTCTCGGGCTCGGATGGGAAACATATGCCCCGGGGAAACTATGTCCTCCGGCCTGGTTTGAGGATCGATGATGGCTTTTATGGTAGTAGCTCTATCGTGAGCGGATATGCCCGTGCTTACATCATTTCTGGCCTCCACGGATACGGTAAAGGCGGTGGAAAAACGAGAATCATTCCTTTGCGACATGAGAGGGATGTGAAGTTCATCCAGTCTTTCATCGATTATGGGAAGGCAGATGAGGCCCCGGGCATGTTTGGCCATGAAATTGATGGCCTCAGAAGTTACTTTCTCCGCTGCCAGAACCAGGTCGCCCTCATTTTCCCTCTGTTCATCATCGACGACGATGATGAACTTCCCTTCCTTTATATCCTGAGTGGCCTCTTCAACAGTACAGAACATTTTATATAAAACCGCTCTCCGTGAGAAGCTCTAAGCTTATCCCCTTCCCCTCCCTGAGCCTTTCTTGATACTTGGCAAATATATCCACCTCCATGTTTAACACATTGCCTATCCTTTTCTTCCCCAGGGTGGTATGCTCTTGAGTATATCTTACCAGGGATACCTGGAAGGAACTAAATTGAGATTCAACTACTGTGAGACTGACGCCATCTACGGCAATGGGTCCTTTATTTACCACATATCGGCAGATAGAAGGGGGACAAGCAAGGCTCATAAAAATGGCCTCTCCCTGCCTTTTCAGGGAGCTCACCCTGCCCACATCATCCACATGGCCTAAGACTAGGTGCCCCCCCAGTCTTTCTCCCAATAATAGTGCTTCCTCCAGGTTGACTCCTTCACCCATTTGAAGAAGACCAAGGTTGGTGCAGCTCAAGGTCTCTGGCATCAGCTCCACCTGGAAGGTGCTATCCTTGAGATCCATCAGGGTGAGGCAGACTCCGTTCACCGAGATGCTATCCCCTATCCCCATGCTTTTGGTATCTGCCCTTATTTTAAGCCACTTTGAGGTACTTTCCTCTACCACTCCCACCTGTTTTATGATGCCGGTGAACATTATCCTTCCTTAAAGTCTTCATAGAATCTAGTAGGTGTAGGTTCCATCTGATCTTGATACTTGCTGCCCAACCCTTCCGACCCATACAACCTATCCACTTTTGAGCTAAGACGAAGAAAGCTTACCTGACCTATCTTCATCTGGGGATAAAGGGTTATGGGAAGTTTGGCTACATTGGACAGTTCCAGCGTCAGGTGTCCCCGAAAGCCAGGATCGATGTAGCCGGCCGTGGAGTGGATGAGAAGGCCTATTCTTCCCAGGGAGGATTTCCCCTCCAGCCTTCCTACAATATCATCAGGTAGGGCGAAGTACTCCACAGTGCTGGCGAGGACGAACTCACCGGAAGGAAGAAGGAAAGGACTATCATCGCCGATCTCCAACGATTCTGTGAGCTCCTGATTTGATTTCCTGACATCGATGTAGAAGGGGTGATGCCAGGTCTTAAATACCAGGAGCTTTTGCTCCAGATGGATATCTATGCTGGCGGGTTGGAGGGAATCCTCCCCAAGAGGGGAGACGATTAGTCTCCCTCTATCTATCTCTTCCCTTATGTGACGATCGCTTAAGACCATTCCGGGGGTCGTCTTTGACTTAAAATCTTCATCACTTCTCTTCTTAGCCTTTCGCTCTCTTCGGGTTGAAGCATGATTCCCCTCTCCAGCATCTCTATACATTTACCCACCTCTGGGCTCTGCCCTCGGAGCTTACCTATCATTCCGCTTTGTTCTTCAGATTCCTCCCGAAGTGGGGTAAGATCCATGTTTAAGCTTAGTCTCCGGTTCAGGAAGTCAAGCACATGTTCGCCTGCCCGAGCATCGAATGCGTTGCCCAGATAGAAAGGCACCTCCCCCCATAAGTTCACGGTGGGGATATTTCTCATCTTCGCCATCCACAGAAGAAAGCTAGACAGGGTGGGCCTTTCTCCCGGAGGGGTGCGGTAGTCTATGTTCACCTCCAGGCCATCATATTCAGCGAGCATCGATTTGAGTTTTTCCTTGTTTACCACTCCCGATATCCTGCGAGGAGCAGTGTGAGCTCTCAGGGAGACAATCCCTCCTATAGTATATATCTCCTTTGCCTTAAAATATTTAGCCGCATCCAGGGTGGAGTTCAAAAACCTGTACTGCTCCAGGACCGGGGGATCACTTTTGAAGATGATAAGGTTCCTTTCCTCAGAGCAATAAAAGTTACTCTGGGGAAATTGAATTACATCTTCTTCAATAGCTACTCCAGAAAGAGAGAAAAAACCCTTAGCCTCAACCTCCCCTATCTGTTCAGTTTTTAGACTGGCGTTCACAAAGTCAATCACCCCGGCCCCCAACGCTCCCACATCCTTACTCCAGCCCACGAGAAGAGACGGATGATAAAGGTTGGGCTTTTTATGCAGCTTTAGGGAATGGTCTAAAGTCAATCCTTACCCTTCCTCCCGAAGAACTGCTCAATATCCTCCATCAGCTTTTCCTTATCCTCCTCGGTTATGGGTTCTTTCTCCTCAGGGCTTATATGGCTTACCTGCTTCAACTGGTCGATCTTATCTTTTACCAAAGAGGGGATTTTTTGATATAGCTCATCAATGTTTCTCTCTACCTCCTGGATGAAGCTATCCAGCCCTCTTAAATCGGCCTGTATTCCCCAGCTTTGAGTCAGGGTTTCCAGTACCGACCTTGAAGCTTTAGGATAGGATAGAGGAAATGAGGAGAGATAGATGGGCACTTCACCCAGAAGGCAGATGCCGGGAAGTCCCCTTTTCCTGGCTGCCCCTAGCAGGAGGCCATTCAGACCGGTGATGTTGCCCTTACCTTCTCCCTGTATATCGCTCATCAATGTGGCATGGCTATATTCTCTTATTTCATCTATTAACCTTTCAGTATTGGGCACCGCCCATACTTTAGGCCTGAATGTATGGTGGATGAGAGCAACTGCTGCCCCAGCAGTAAACACCCTTCGGCAGCCGAAGCGCAGGCCCACATCTAAAACCAGGTTGGCCATCTGATACATCCTCTCCTCACTGGGGGGTTGCTCCTCTCCGATGAAGAATATCACATCTTTCCCTCCTACCCTCTGGAAATAGAACCGGGAAGAAGGAAAGGTGAGATCCTGAAGCTTTCCACCTTTGATGGAGACAGCATGAGGGTAAAATAAATCCCAGGGTTCTATCTCAGCGAACTGCCTTGCTTCTACTGCCTCTCTCAGGGTGTCTACAGCGATTATTCCCACATTTCCTATCCCCGGCCAGGCAGCAACCAGATAGGGTTCCTCAAGCTCAGGCTCGCTCTCGAATATAACTCCCATCTTTAGTTACAGTATAACCTTATTTGATGTTTATCTGGATAAGAATGTCTCCGAGCTTGCCATCGGTGGTGTTCAAAGCGCCCCTCAGCCGAACCTGGCTGCCTCCCTTCACCCCCGGAGGGACTTTTACCTCCAACCTCTTCCCATTTCTTACCAGAATCTTCTTTGCTCCGCCGGCAGCTTCATCCTTGGTAATCGTAAGTTCGTACCTGATATTCCGGGGTTTTTGTCTGCTTGTCTCATTCAGGTTTGTAAACTTTCCCCTCTTACCTCTGCCAGGGGTCCTGAAGACGAAGCTTTTCCCCCCACCCTTTCCCCCCAGGAAGTCGCCGAATATGTCATCCAGGAAGTCAAATCTCAGCCCGGAGGTGGCAAAGTCCTTCATTACGTCTTCAAAGGTACTCTGAGTAGAGGCTGAGCTGAAGATATCACCTATGTTAATTCCCTCGGCCGTACCCCACCTATCATACTGTTTTCGCTTCTCCGGGTCACCCAGGACCGAGAAAGCCTCATTTACCTCCTTGAACTTTTCATTGGCCCATTTCTCCTTTCCCGGGTTGCGGTCAGGATGATACTCCAGGGCACATTTCCGGTAGGCCTTTTTTATCTCCTCATCCGTGGCAGCCTTAGGTACACCCAGAGTCTGGTAGTAATCCTTCTGTTCCACCCTCATTTCATATATAATTCTACTCCTTTATGAGCCGTGAGTTAAGATTGACTTTCACAACTGCTCTTGTGTATTCTCGTAAATAGCATGATAGTCAGGCTTCTTGAAGAGGAGATAGCTTCCTGCACCCGCTGTGGTCTACATAAGACGCGCACCAGAGCAGTACCCGGGGAGGGGAACCCTGAGGCAGAAATGGTGTTCATTGGTGAAGCTCCGGGGTTTTTTGAGGACCAGGAGGGAAGGCCATTCGTGGGACAAGCCGGCAAGCTTTTGGATGAGCTTCTGGCCAGGGTAGGGCTCTCACGCAGTAAGGTGTATATATTAAATATAGTCAAGTGTCGTCCGCCTCAAAACCGTGACCCTTTGCCGGAGGAGATCAATGCTTGCTCTCCATGGTTGACCTCGCAGCTTTCCCTTCTCCATCCCCGGCTCATCATTACCCTGGGCAGATATTCTCTGAACCATTTCTTCCCTTCCGAGTCCATAAGCAAAGTCCACGGCAAACCTCGAAGGTTGGAAAATGTTATCTATTATCCCATGTACCATCCTGCGGCTGCCTTACATCAGGCAAGGATGCGTCAGATTATAGAGGAGGACTTCAAGGTTTTGCCTTCAGTTCTTAAGTCAGGCGGTAAAGTAGCCGAGAATCCAGACCAACCACAACAGCTTAGCCTGTTTTGAGAAAATGAGTCAGAAATTACAGAAGTCGAAAGTAGTTCAAGTTATGGACGGTGATACTATCGTCATCGCCAACGGAGAGAAGGTGAGGTATATTGGGGTGGATGCGCCAGAGATGGGGATGCCCTTCTTTGTCGAGGCAACCAGGGAGAATCAGAAGCTGGTGGAGGGAAAAGAGGTTCGGCTAGAAAAGGATGTCTCGGAGAAAGATAAGTATGGCCGACTTCTAAGGTATGTCTATGTGAGAAGGAAGATGGTCAACCAAGAGTTAGTAAGAAAGGGATGGGCCAGGGCCAAATTCACCTCCCCCAACATAAAGTACCATGATGAAGTCAAGGAAGCAGAAGAGGAGGCTCGCCGCAAACACCGGGGAATGTGGAAAGAGGAAGGTGATTCTTCGACTAAAGTGAACACCCTGTCCTGGATCCTAGCTCTGGTTGCCCTCCTCGGCCTATTCTACTATACGGGATGGGAAGTAGACTTCTTCGCTCTACTGGGGATGGGGGCAATACCCCTGGTTTTGGCAGTAGGGTTTATGATATGGATGTTGGGGAAAGATAAGCTCTACCTTTTGTGGGGGAGGTGGAATGTATTCCTGGGCGGCGTTGCCTTGTTCTTCTTCTGGATGGGGATATTGGGATTTTTCTCCTTTGGAAACCTGGCTTCTTTAGGGGGGGAAGTGGGGGAGGCCATTACCGGTCAGTTTGATGTCTGGGCGGTGCTGTATTCTTTGGGGTTGGGAGTATTGGGGATAGCCTTAATCTCTCCTCACTTTGTAAGACGAGCCATCAAGTCCAAAGCCTCTTCTTTCTTCCTCAAGAAAGCTTCTTTGACTGAGGAGGAACAGACTAAGCTTCCTAAAGATCGAAAAGTTGCTCTTCCTTCATCGGTAGGAGGTATTTCCCTGCCCAGGAAGGAAAAATCTTCACGATGGAAGCTCCCATCGTGGAATTTGCTTAGGATGCCTTCTGAGTTAGGAGGAAGTACCGATGAAGTAAAGCGGAGGGCTGAAGCGATCGAGGAGGCTTTAGCCAGCTATGGAGTGGAAGCTAAAGTAGTGCAGATAAATGCGGGACCAGCGGTGACCCAATTTGGTGTGGAGCCAGGATGGGAAAGGAAATATAAGGAAGTAAGGGACACCGATGGAGTATTACACCAGGAAGAGGTCTCTCGAACCCGGGTGAAGGTGGAAAGGATTACCCAGCTCCAGAACGACCTGGCTTTGACCCTGGCTGCCCCTTCCATCAGGATAGAAGCTCCTGTCCCCGGCAGGTCTGTCATCGGTCTTGAGGTTCCTAACTCCACCATGGGGATAGTTACCCTGCGCCGGGTTATGGAGACAGAAGTATTCCAAAATAGACTCGGTCGATCACCCCTGGCTCTGGCTTTAGGAGAAGCTGCCTCCGGGGAAGTTATAGTAGGAGACCTGGCCACCATGCCTCATCTTCTTATCGCCGGAGCTACCGGAAGCGGAAAGACAGTGTGTATTCTCTCTATCATTGTCTGCCTTCTCCTGCACAATACTCCTGACGATCTTGAGCTTATACTCGTCGACCCCAAGAAGGTGGAACTTTCTCTATTTGAGGGCATTCCTCACCTGAGGCGTGAAGTCGTGGTGGATAAAAAGAAAGCAGTGGAGGCCTTAAGGTGGTTGAATCTGGAGATGGATGACCGCTACCAGAAGATGACCCAGGCCAGGGCCAGGAACATTGAAAGCTACAATGAAATATCACCGTCAAGGATTCCCCGGATTGTCCTGGTCATTGATGAACTTTCTGACCTTATGATGTCCCTCTCCCAGGAAGTGGAACCTTCCATCTGCCGCCTGGCCCAGTTGAGCCGAGCCACGGGCATTCACCTGATCATTGCCACCCAACGCCCCTCGGTAGATGTTATTACCGGTCTCATCAAAGCCAACTTTCCTACGCGTGTGAGCTTTGCGGTAACTTCTCAAGCTGATTCCCGCACTATTCTGGACTCTGGAGGGGCAGAGAAGCTTTTGGGCCGGGGGGACATGCTCTATCTCCCTCCTGATGTACCTAAACCTAAAAGGTTACAGGGTTGTCTGGTCACTGATGCTGAAATCCGTAGCGTGACCAACTTCTGGCGTGCCCAGGTGGATGAAATTCGTATCCCTGCCACCGACATCATGCCACCAAGAGAACTAAAAGAAGAGGAAGATGAACTTTTGGCGGCAGCAAGGCAAACTTGCCAGGAATATCACAGGATATCGACCTCCTTACTGCAACGAAAACTTCGTATCGGAAAGACAAAGGCGGAAGAGTTGCTCAAGAGGCTAAAGGAAGAAGGTTATAACACATCCCCGTAGTCCCGGTGTCTGGTACCCAAAATAGCTTGGATAAGATTCGTGGAATGAAAAAGCAAGACCTTTCGTATGGACAAAGACAACAAACAAATACTCACCCACTCCGTGTCACCCAGAGCGGAGCGAAGGATCTCCGAGATTCTTCAATTGCTACCCCTTCGCTATGGCTCAGGGCTTCGGCTCACCCCTCAGAATGACACCGTGGTGAACGGTTACTATTATTCCTGAGGTCACTGGTTCAAAAAAGGAATGGGGATTTCCTCCCAAAAGTGAGGCCCCCTCACTTTGTCAGCTAGGATATAGATCCCAATGTGTTTACCTAGCAGCTCAAGCCCAGACTCAACCACCCCCTCCACCACCACCTTCTTACCCACATCAGGCAACTCTCCTTGGCCTAAGACAAGTATTACTGCTTCGCCATCCGAGACGAGGGCTGCTACCTCCTCGCCGACGACCATCCCTTGCTTCACCTCTCCGATTATCGTAACATTGGCGCCCTCATATTTCTCGGGATTGTCCAGTATATCCTGTATAGATTGGAAACCGACTGCTTCCGCATTGCTCGTACACATCAATGCGCTACAGGTACCGGTTAGGATTGCCAAGGTACAAAGCAAAACTCCAAACTTCCTCATTACTCACCTCCTCGTATAATATGTTTCGAAAACTTTTAGTACCTTCACAAAAATGGATGGCTCTGGGATATAATTAGTCTTGCCAGGCTAATCTGGGACAG
>Ga0209121_10001261_pt1 | contig 26600 bp, 41 predicted proteins | sample Cruoilmetagenom3_FD_187292 | JGI IMG/M metagenome (GOLD analysis project Ga0209121, IMG submission 187292) | Oil polluted marine microbial communities from Coal Oil Point, Santa Barbara, California, USA - Sample 3 (SPAdes) (version 2) | ecosystem: Environmental > Aquatic > Marine > Oil seeps ...
TGATTGTGCCGGTGGCATTGGAGAACGGCTCACAGTTTGCGATCCGCGAGGGTGGCCTGACGGTGGGTGCCGGTGTGATCTCCAAAATTATTGAGTAATACACAGGAATTAGACTATGGCTAAACAAAAGATTCGAATACGTCTGAAGGCTTATGATCATCGCGTCATCGATCAATCAGCCAAACGGATCGTTGAGACCGCAGAACGAAGCGGCGCACAGGTGGTTGGTCCAGTACCCTTGCCCACAAAAATTGAGCGTTTCACTGTGCCGCGATCCCCGTTTATTGATAAGGATTCACAAGAGCATTTTGAGATTCGCACGCACAATCGTTTGATTGACGTGATGGATCCCGATTCAAAAACAATTGATATGTTGATGCGATTAAACCTGCCTGCAGGTGTGGATATCGAAATCAAAATTTAGCATTCTTGAACCGGTTGCCTGCCAGAGCTGCTGCCCAAGGGACAAAATTAGGCGTCTCAATTGGGTTGAAGTGATAGGCACCTGGCGGGGAATCAATAAAAATTGAGACTTGGCATACTTGCCAGTTGAGAGTATAATGGAGCGGTTCGGCTTTGAAAGCCGGGCAATTAAGGTGGCATAAGAGCTTTTCTTTCCGTAGTCCAAAAAATACGGAAAGGTCGCGGAAGAAAAGTTGACTGTGCTGCGGTCGGAGATGATGCAGCCTAGCCCAGGCTGACAGTCTCGTCTGAAATCTTGTAACAGGAGAATATTAATTATGTTTAAAGGGCTGATAGGACGAAAAGTTGGTATGACCCAGGTTTTCGATGACAATGGGGATGCATTCCCAGTAACAGTGATCGAAGCTGGGCCTTGTTATGTCACCCAGATTAAATCCGAAGAACATGATAGCTATGCTTCGGTCCAGATCGGGTTTGACGAGGTGAACCCCAAACGTTTGACAAGGGGGCAGCTTGGGCACCTTGAGCGCAATAATTTACCACCATTAAAAGTGTTACGTGAGTTTAGAACAAAGATAATCGACGAAGTCGCTGAAGGCGATGTTCTCAAAGCAGATGTTTTTGAGAAGGGCGAACGCGTTGATGTGATAGGAAACAGCAAAGGACGCGGTTTTGCCGGTGTGGTGAAACGCTATGGGTTTGCTGGTGGTCCGAAGACCCATGGTCAATCCGACCGGTGGCGTGCACCGGGTTCCCTGGGCTCCGGGACAACACCGGGACGTGTCTGGAAAGGAAAGCGCAGTCCCGGACGAATGGGTAACCAGCGTGTGAAGTCGGAGAATATCCGAATTGTAATGGTTGATCCGGAACGAAATCTGATAGCAGTGAATGGCACTGTACCCGGTCCGAAAGGCGGGACAGTGGTTATCAAACCTGCTCGGAAACAATAATCCGCCCAAATGGGCGATAACGATTAATGGGAGTTGAGTAATCATGAAAGTTGATGTCTTCAACATGCAGGGTGAGAAGGTCAATTCGGCTGAACTGCCGGAAGCGATTTTCGAAGCCCCAATAAAAGTTGATTTGATGCATCAGGCATACGTCAGGCAGATGGCAAACAGCCGACTAGGAACCCACTCGACCAAAGGTCGCAGTGAAGTTTCTGGCGGCGGACGCAGGCCATGGCGCCAAAAAGGCACCGGTCGTGCTCGTCAAGGTTCAATCCGGGCGGCACAATGGGTGGGCGGTGGAAAGATTTTTACCCCTAAACCGCGTTCCTATGAAAAAGCGATGCCCAAGAAAATGCGCAGGGCTGCATTGCGGTCTGCACTGAGTGTAAAAGCTTCTGAAGGTGAATTGGTCCTGGTTGATGAGCTGAAGATTGACGAGGCCAAGACCAGAGTGATGGCTGAGGTCTTAGAAGCAGTGGCTGGTGAAGCGAGTGTTTTATTATTGATCCCGCAAAATGGTCCTGAATTTGAGGATGTCAAACGGGCTTCGGTCAACATCGCAAATGTCAAGACGCTGATAGCCAGTTATCTGAATATCCGTGACCTGCTGAGCTTTGATAAGGTCGTGATGCCTCTTGCAGCGCTGGATATTATAGAAAGCTATCTCGGATAGGTAGGTATGCAATCATGAAGAAAACAGTATTTGAGATTATCCGACGGCCGATCATTACCGAAAAATCCAACTATCTGTCCTCATATTTAAACCAGTACGTATTTGAGGTGGATTATGATGCCACAAAAACAACCATCAAAGACGCAATAGAAACGATATTTGATGTCAAGGTGGATCGGGTCAATGTGATGATCGTCCCTGCCAAGCAGTCTCGCAGTATGCAGACACGACAAATGCGAACTCGAACCAGTGCTTATAAAAAAGCGATCGTGACTCTTGCCGAGGGCGAGCGCATCCCAATATTTGAAGGGGTTGAGTAATGGCTGTAAAAGTATATAAACCGAAAACTCCTGGTACTCGACATAAGACCAGCTATACTTTTGAAGAGATTACCAAGACGACACCGGAACGCTCCCTGACTGTTCCCAGGAAAAATAAAGCCGGCCGCAATATGTACGGTCGTATTACCGTGCGGCATCGCGGCGGCGGTCACAAACGGCTCATTAGGCTGGTGGATTACAAGCGTGACAAATTTGACGTTCCCGCCACGGTTGCCGCCATCGAATATGATCCGAACCGTACTGCCCGTTTGGCTTTACTTCATTACAATGATGGTGAAAAACGCTATATTGTAGCGCCAGTAGGATTGAGCGTGGGTGACCAGGTGTTGTCCGGGCGAGAAATCGATATTCGCGTGGGCAACAACATGGCGCTTGCCAATATCCCAGTGGGAACCACTATTCACAATATTGAGTTGCAGCCCGGTAAGGGTGGGCAGATGGTCCGCTCTGCGGGAACCTCGGCGCAACTTTTAGCGAAGGAAGGGAAGTATGCTCATGTGCGCTTGCCTTCTGGTGAAGTTCGCCTGGTGCTGCAGAGCTGTCGCGCTTCAATTGGACAGGTTGGCAACGTGGAGCACGCGAACATTAAATTGGGTAAGGCTGGGCGTAAACGCCATATGGGTTGGCGTCCAACAGTTCGCGGTGTGGCCATGAACCCGAATGACCACCCCCATGGCGGTGGTGAAGGTCGTTCACCCATTGGTATGCCAGGCCCTAAGAGCCCATGGGGTAAACCCACCTTGGGAAAGAAAACCCGGCATAACAAGCGCACAGATAAATACATTCTGCGCCATCGCAGCAAAGCGAAACGGCGCCGTAAGTAAATGATTAATTATGCGAGAAAGAGGACGTAATTATGTCGCGATCGCTGAAGAAGGGGCCGTATATCGACCCCAAGTTATTGAAAAAGATTGAAGACCTGAATGATAAGGGCGAGAAGAAAGTTATTCGCACCTGGAGTCGTGCCAGCACAATATTTCCCCAGATGGTAGGACATACCATTGCTGTGCATGATGGAAGACGTCATGTGCCGATCTATATTACAGAAAATATGGTTGGTCATCGCCTTGGTGAATTTGCTCCCACGCGGTTCTTCCGGGGTCATGTTATCGCTGGTCGAGCCGAAAAAGCCGAACGCTCGGAAATGTAGAATTTAGGAAGACGATATGGCAATTGATATTAAAGCAAAATTGAGCAACCTGGACACTTCAGCGCAGAAGGCGCGGCTTGTGGTCGATCTGGTGCGCGGGAAACCTGCCCTGGAAGCGTTGGACATCCTGAAATTCACTCCCAATAAGGCTGCGGAACCTGTTCGTAAACTTGTGCAATCTGCCATTGCAAATGGAGAAGAAAACTACGGTATTGCACGTGAAGATATGTATGTTTACAGGATTTTTGCCGATGAAGCTCCCACACGAAAATGGCGTCAGTTTGGCGCACGTGGACGCTTCAAGCCGATATTGAGACGTCGGTCTCATGTTACGGTCATCTTGAGAGAGGCAGAGTGATATGATGCAGGAAAAAAGAATTGTTGATAGGAACCAGGAGTAAATATGGGTCGTAAAGTACATCCAGTTGGATTTCGTTTGAAGATAAATAAGCCTTGGTTAGCCCGTTGGTTTGCGGAAGGACAGGACTATCAGGATCAACTGCATGAGGATCTGATGATTCGGGATAAGATTCGCGAGGATAACGATCGAGCTGGCGTTTCTGATATTGAAATTGAACGTTTCCCCGGGAAGGTCAAGATTTATGTTCACACTGCAAAACCAGGCATCCTTATTGGTCGCGGTGGTGAAAATGTTAAAAAACTGCGCAGTGACCTGGAAGCAATGACCGGCGAAAAGATTGATCTCGAGGTCAAAGAGATTAAATCACCCGATCTGGATGCGTACCTGGTGGCGGAAAATGTTGCAGGGCAGTTGTTGCGCCGCATCAGTTATCGCCGCGCAATGCAGCGTGCCATTCAGCAGGGGATGCGCCAGGGCGCTGAGGGCGTCAAGGTGATGGTCTCCGGCCGTCTTGGCGGGGCGGAAATGTCCCGCAGTGTTTGGATGCGTGAGGGACGTGTACCGCTGCAAACCTTGCGAGCGGATATTGATTATGCCCGGGCTGAAGCACTGACAACCTATGGGCAAATTGGAATTAAAGTTTGGATTTATAAAGGTGATATTTTACCTCAAGCAGAAGATGAGGCTGAATCCACTGAGGGTGTTTACGTTAGTGAGTAGTCACGTCAGAGTAAACCATATCTGACGATTAGTGAGGTAGTTATTATGTTGATGCCAAAACGAGTGAAATATCGTAAGCAGATGCGAGGCCGCATGAGAGGCAAAGCCTACCGCGGCTCCGAGGTGTCCTTTGGCGAATTTGGCTTGCAAGCCTTGGAACCGGGCTGGGTTAGTGCCCGACAGATCGAAGCTGCACGCCGTGCCATTGTACACCAGATGAAACGGCGCGGGAAAGTTTGGATCCGGATTTTCCCTGACAAACCGTATACCAAGAGAGCAGCGGAAACCCGCATGGGCAAAGGGAAAGGGCCTGTGGAGTATTGGGTTGCTGTTGTCAAACCCGGGCGGATCATGTTTGAAGTTGGCGGTACGGACCCGGAAACCGCACGTGAAGCGCTTCTGCGAGCTAAATACAAATTATCCGTGAAATCAAAAATTGTCTCACGGGGTGTTGCGGGAGAGGCGTGATATGAAACCAGATGATATCCGAAAAATGGAAATTTCTGAAATTGAGGAAGAAATCAATGACGCCCGTCATGAAATGCTGAACCTCCGGTTCCAAACAATGACCGGTCAGTTGACAGACACCAGCCGGATCCGTTTGATCCGACGGGATATCGCTCGGATGGAAACCATCTTGCGAGAAAAACACATGGCAGAGGCTGCTGAGGAGAGTGAAGCATGAATAAGCGTCGTCGTTTAGTTGGGACTGTTGTCAGCAACAATATGCAGAAGACTGCCGTGGTTGAGGTGGAGCGCGTTTTCCGCCATCCCCTTTACAAAAAAGTTGTTCGCAATGTGAAGACCTTTAAGGCGCATGATGAGCTTGGTGCCAGTCCTGGTGATAAAGTGAAAATTGTTGAAAGTCAGCCTATTTCCAAGACTAAACATTGGGTTGTCGAAGAAATCCTGCGAGTTGAAGAGCGGTCGCAAGATGATACAGTTGCAGAGTTGGGAGTTTAAACCATGATCCAGCAAGAGACCAAGTTAAAAGTTGCTGATAATACTGGTGCCAGAGAGCTCCTGGTGATTCACATCACCGGCAGCTCGCGCCAGCGCTATGGTCATGTTGGCGATATTGTTGTTGGAACGATCAAAGTTGCCACGCCTCAGGCAACTGTGAAGAAAAGCGAGATTGTCAAAGCTGTGATTGTACGCACTGCCAAGGAATGGCGTCGACCCGATGGATCAAGTATTCGCTTTGATGATAATGCTGTTGTCATCCTTGATAACGATGGCATCAACCCGCGTGGCTCACGCATTTTCGGCCCTGTTGCCCGGGAACTACGTGAAAAAGGCTTTACCAAGATCGTTTCCCTGGCTCCGGAAGTTCTGTAGTCAGGCCGATAGGAGTTTTAGGATGAAAAGAAAGATTAGAAAAGGCGATCGTGTGATAATCGTCAGCGGAGATGATAAAGGCACGGTTGGAGAAGTGATCCGGGTCCTGACAGATGAAGGACGCGTTGTGGTGCAGGGTGTGAATCTGTGCATCAAACACCAGGCTCAGACCCAGTCCCGCGGTAAGACGATTCCCGCCGGGAAGATTGAATTTGAGGCACCGATTGATATTTCAAACGTGATGCTAGTCGACCCCAAGGATGATCAACCGACCCGTGTCCGGATTGAACGAAAAGATGGTAAACCCATCCGTGTCACAACCCGCACCAACACGCCGATAGATAAATAGGCCGTTATTGGAGCAAGAGAATGAATAGACTGAAAGAAATGTATAAAGAAGAGGTTGCACCTGCTCTGTTTGAAGAGCTTGGTTTTGAGAACGTGATGCAGGTCCCGAAGATCGAGAAAATTGTGGTTAATATCGGCGTGGGTGATGCGCTTGAGAATTCAAAGGCGCTTGATGAGGCCGTGCGCGATCTTACCACGATCACGGGGCAGCGTCCTGTGGTTACGAAAGCCAAGAAATCCATTGCGAACTTTAAATTGCGAGCGGGTCGTGCGATCGGGACCAAGGTTACCTTGCGCGGTGATCGTATGTGGGCATTCTTTGACCGGCTGGTCAATGTCGCCCTGCCCCGGACGCGAGACTTCCGTGGTATTTCCCCGGACGCATTTGACGGTCGCGGAAATTACACCCTGGGACTTCAGGAGCAGTTAATATTCCCTGAAATCAACTACGATGACGTGGAAACGATCAGGGGTATGGAGATCACGATTGTGACAACGGCCGAGAATGACGATCAGGCGCGTTCGTTATTGAGCAAATTTGGAATGCCGTTCAGGAAAGGATAGTATGGCTAAAAAGTGTATGGAATATCGCGAAAAACGGCGAAAATATCCAAACCAGGTAGTTAACCGCTGCAGACGCTGTGGGCGTCCGAGGGGTTATATCCGAAAATTTGGTTTATGCCGTATTTGTTTCCGGGAGTTAGCCCTGCAGGGGAAAATTCCTGGTGTGACCAAATCGTCGTGGTAGATCGGCGGAGGTATTATTGATGAATTTAACAGACCCAATTGCAGATATGCTGACCCGAATTCGTAATGTTGCGATCAGCAACGGCACGCTGGTAAGCATGCCCAGCTCAAAGATCAAGGCAGAAATTGCCAGAATTCTGCTGGAAGAAGGCTATATAGAAAGTTTTGATGTGGTTGAAGGTGCAAAGCCCCATCTGAAGACTTTACGAATGCGTTTGAAATACATTGGTGAACGACGGCATCGTCGCCCGTTGATTACCGGTTTGGAACGTGTTAGCCGTCCTGGCTGTCGTATCTATACAAAGAAGACAGATATCCCCTGGGTACTTTCGGGTATTGGCGTGGCGATTATGTCCACCCCCAAAGGTGTGATGACTGGACAGCGCGCACGAAAAATTGGCGTGGGCGGCGAAATTTTGTGCAAGGTATGGTAGCGCGAGGCGCTATAGGAGGTATGAAACGTGTCTAGAGTTGGACGATTACCAATAGAAGTGCCCGCGGGTGTGGATGTGAAAATCAAAGGCTCCTATGTTAAGGTTAAAGGACCTAAAGGAGAAATGGAATTTACATTTACGCCTGAGATGGTCATCAAACAAGAAGATGGACAGATCCTTGTTGAAAGACCTAGTGACCAACCGACACACCGTGCGCTGCACGGTACCACGCGGTCGATCCTGAACAATATGGTCACAGGTGTCAGCAAAGGTTTTGAACGAATACTGGAAATTCAGGGCGTGGGCTACCGCGCGGAGTTGAGTGGAAAAAACCTGGTGATCAATGTTGGGTTTTCTCACCCTGTGGTTGTAGAACCCCCTGAGGGGATTACTTTTGAAGCGGACATGAAAGTCCGTCAAATTAAAGTGTCTGGTTATGATAAACAGGTTGTCGGTCAGGTGGCTGCTGATATTCGCAAGCTGCGTCCCCCCGAACCATATAAGGGCAAGGGTATTCGCTATTTGGGCGAATACGTTCGCCGTAAGCCGGGTAAAGCTGGCAAGACTGTACTATAAACATTGAAGGTGAAAGAATATGGCAAAAAAAACACGGAATGAGGCTCGTTTGCGCCGACATCGCAGGGTACGGAGAAAGATTTTTGGAACCCCTGATCGCCCGCGTATGGATGTATTTCGCAGTTTGAATGAAATTTATGTGCAGGTTATCGATGATTTCCAGGGCGTGACCCTGGCTTCAGCTTCGAGTATTGACTCTGAACTGCGTTCCGATATGGAAGGTTTATCGAATATTGAAAAGGCGCAGAAAGTTGGTCAGGCGATTGCTGAACGCGCCAAAGATAAAGGAATTAACCAGGTTGTGTTTGACCGTGGTGGATACAAATATATTGGCCGTGTGAAAGCCATGGCTGAGGCTGCCCGTGAAGGCGGGCTGAAATTCTAGGAAAGAGGCATCTATGACGGACTACCGAAACGAAAACCAATTTGACGAACGTGTCATTGATATCGCAAGAGTTGCTAAAGTCGTCAAGGGTGGCCGCCGATTTTCTTTCCGGGTGGTGATGGTGATTGGTGATAATGCCGGCCGTGTCGGTCTGGGCATTGGGAAAGCCAATGCGGTACCAGAAGCTATTCGTAAAGCTAATGAGCGCGCCCGAAAGGATATGCGCAAGATCAACCTGAGCGGTACCTCAATCACACATGAGGTGATTGGAAAGCAAAGTGGTGCGAGGGTTCTTTTGAGACCAGCCGCGGCCGGTACCGGTGTGATTGCGGGTGGTGGCGTGCGTGCTGTGCTGGAAGCTGCAGGCATCCATGATATCCTGACGAAATCGTTGGGCAGCAATAATATTCTGAATGTTGTTCGAGCGACTTTCGATGCACTGGATCAATTGAAATCGCCCAAAGCGCAAGCGCAATACCGAGGCAAGCCGATTGAACAAGTCAAACCCTATTGGGAGCGCGAGACCCATGGCTAGAAAAAAGAAAAAGCAATTAGAAATCAAATTAGTTCGAAGCCCGATTGGCTATTCAAAGAAACAAAAAGCAACTTTGAAGGCATTGGGGCTGAAACGTGTGAACCAGGTGGTGGTTCAGGTTGAAAATGACGCGTTGCTCGGTATGATCGATAAAGTCGCGCACCTGGTCACTGTGGATGAAGCTTAAGGTGTTATTATGCAATTACATGATCTAAAACCGAACGAAGGTGCTCACAAAGACCGCAACCGTGTTGGGCGCGGTACCGCTGCCGGCCAGGGAAAAACCTGCGGGCGCGGGATGAAAGGTCAAAATTCACGATCTGGCGGCGGTGTTCCCCTGTATCACCAGGGCGGCAACCTCCCCTTTTTCAGGAAACTCCCTTTCAAACGTGGAGAGGGATTTACCCTGATCAATCGTGTGCGGTATGCGGAAGTTAACCTGGAAAAACTGAGTGGTTTACCCGCTGACACCGAAGTTACGCCCGAATTCTTGCTGGATCAGGGCATGATCAAAGGTCTTGACATGCCTGTGAAGATTCTTGGCCGGGGCGAAGTTTCAACCGCACTGACCATTAAAACTCATAAGATCTCCAAAGGCGCACAGGAAAAGATTGAAGCCGCTGGCGGCAGTGTTGAACTTATCGAAGCGTAATCTTGATCATCAGATTTTTTGGAAGGAGACCAGACAATGAAACGGTCTGCATGGCGATATCTTTGGAAATCTCATGATATCAGACGAAAATTATTAATCTCGCTTGCTTTGCTGGCGATTTATCGTTTGGCATCCAATATCCCTGTGCCTGGCATTAACAGGGAATTAGTGGCACAATTGACGCAAACCGGCGGGGCAGCAGGCGGTTTAATTAACATGCTGGATATGCTCTCGGGAGGCGCAGTATCGAATTTCTCTGTGCTGGCAATGGGCGTGTATCCTTATATTACCGCTCAGATCATTCTGCAGTTGCTGACGCCGATTATCCCTGCCCTTGAAAGAAAAATGCAGGAGAACCCCACTGAAGGCCGTGCCTGGATGGAGCGCTGGACGATCATCCTGACTGTCCCGATGGCTGCCCTTTCTGCCATTGGCCAGATCAATATTTTTAATGCGATCCTCGGACAATCGGTGGCTGCGCAGTTTGGCTGGTCGGGCGATGTCCTGATTCCCACGCTGGCTACCATTATTTCAATGATGGCAGGCACTTTATTTGGCGTTTGGCTGGGAGAGTTGATCTCTGAATTTGGCATCCGGAACCAAGGGCTGTCGCTGATCATTTTCGCGGGCATTGTTTCTAAGATTCCCGAGAACTTATTCCAATTGTTGAGCGATCAAACATTCTGGTGGATGATTTTCATTGTCGTAGCACTTCTGATTGTGACGATCTTCGCAGTGATCTACGTGCAACAAGGCCGCCGACATGTGCCGGTGATGTTCCCCGGGCGGCGTGTGGGCAGCCGAATGTCAATGCCGGTCAAGAGCACCGTGCCCTTAATGGTGAATATGGCGGGTATGATCCCCATCATCTTTGCGCAGTCGTTTATCACCTTCCCGACGATTATTGCCAGTTTCTTCAATAATGCCAAAGCAGAGTGGCTGCGAAATTTTGCAAACTGGATCCAGACAGTATTAAGCGGTGAAGGCGTCATTTACCCGATCCTGTTCTTTATTATGGTCGTCTTATTTGCCTTCTTTTACACGGATATTTTATTTGCTCAGCAAAATTATGGCGAGAACCTCAAAAAGCAAGGGGCACAGATCCCGGGCGTGGCACGCGGCGCTCCAACGCAGCGTTACCTGACCAAGGTGCAGCGTCGAATTACCCTGCCAGGTGCGTTGTTCCTGGGGGTAGTGGCAGCGATGCCTTATGCACTGGGCTTGTTCTTACCCGAAGGCATCCAGCAAACCAACATTTTCCTTGTCTCTTCCTCTGGTTTGTTGATTGTGGTGGGTGTGGTGCGTGACACCTTCCAGATCATTGAAACAGACCTGAAGATGCATGGATATGATGATCGTTTGATCAGTTAGTAATGGAGTAAGTCCAATGGCACCAATGTACATCGTGATGCTGGGCCCCCCGGGGGCCGGTAAGGGTACCCAAGCGAAAAAAATCGCACAGGAGATGGGACTTGTGCATGTTTCTACCGGTGACCTTTTCCGTGAGAACCTGAGTAACGAGACGGAACTGGGTAAACTGGCACAGCAATTTATGAACAAAGGCGAATTGGTGCCGGATGATGTGACGGTCGGGATGGTAGAGGAACGCTTGGCGCGTCCGGACTGCGATAAAGGGGCAGTTTTGGACGGTTTTCCCCGCACACCAGCTCAAGCGGCAGCTCTTAACGATCTCCTAGAAAGTTTGCGAGCGGAAGTGAGTTGCGTTCCTTACATCAAGGTGCCAGATGAGGTCCTGATAGAGCGGTTGAGCGGACGTTGGATGAGTCCCTCAGGGCGAGTTTATCATGAGAAATATAATCCACCTCTGGTGAAGTGGATTGATGATATTGATGGGTCACAGCTTTACCAGCGAGAAGATGACAAACCCGAGACTGTTCGTCACCGGATTGAGGTTTATAACGAACAAACAGCACCGCTAATTGCTTACTACAAAGGTAAAGGGCTATTAGTGGAGATTGACGGCACCCAGGGGATCGATGCGGTGACCAAAGCGATCATGCAAGCAGTTGAGGAGTCGTAAATTGATTTCTTGGGAACGCTCGATTAACATCAAGTCGCCTTTCGAACTCAAAGTCATGCGAGAAGCAGGACGCATCAACGCCGAGGCATTATCCGCCGCTGTTGCTGAAATCAAGCATGGCGTGACCACGGCTGAGTTGAACGAGGTTTTTGAAGCGGTTCAAAAGAAATATGATGTGTATTCGCCCTTCAAAAATTACCCGGGACCCTATCCCTATCCTGCCAGCATCTGTACCAGCGTCAATGATGAATTGGTGCATGGCATTCCAGGGAAGCGAAAGCTCCGCTCCGGTGATATCATCAGTATCGATTGCGGAACGGTTTACAATGGTTTTGTGGGCGACATGGCGGTAACCGTGGCAGTGGGCGAGGTTGATCCGGTTGTTGAACGTTTGATGGCGGTCACACGGCACGCACTGGAGATTGCAACGTCTAAAATGGTAGCCGGGAACACCACTGGTGACATTGGTTATGCCGTGGAAACTTACGTGGAGCATGAAGGCTTTCACATCACCCGGATTTATACCGGGCACGGCGTGGGGCGCAAGATGCATGAAGGTCCCCAGGTCCCAAATTATGGAAAGCCGGGGCGCGGGATGCGTTTGCGTGAGGGGATGACGATTGCCCTGGAGCCAATGGTGCTGGTCGGCACAGGCAGCACAATGGTGAAACCAGATCAGTGGACAGTTGCTTCAGCTGATGGGTCGTTAACTGCCCATTTTGAGAACACAATTGCTATTACAGCCGACGGACCGGAAATATTAACGAGATTATAGATATTTTATCGAACTAGACGAAAGAATTGGCAGAAGGTATAATCATCACTTTGCATCAGGACTACGCACGATAAAGGAGTTTGAAAGTGAAAGTATCAGCATCAATAAAGAAGCGCTGCGCAAAATGCAAAATTGTCAAACGAAAGGGTCGTTTGTATGTGATTTGTGAAAACCCGAAACATAAACAGCGACAAGGATAAGGACTAAACTTATGGCACGTATTGAAGGTGTTGACCTTCCTCGCGATAAACGCGTTGAGATTGGTCTGAGATACATTTATGGAATTGGTCCCACTCGGGCGAATGAAATTATTGACGCAACGGGTGTGAACCCTGATATACGCGTACGGGATTTGTCTGATTCTGACATTTCCAAACTGCGTGAATTTATATCCGGAAACTACACCGTTGAAGGCGATTTGCGCCGGCAGGTGCAAATGAACATCAAGCGGCTGATCGAAATCGGCAGCTATCGTGGACTGCGCCATCGGCGCGGCTTACCGGTTCGCGGGCAGCGCACCAAGACGAACGCCCGTACCCGCAAGGGTCCGAAAAAGACGGTTGCTGGACGCGGCCGCCGTAGAGGTGTTGGAAAGAAATAATCCTATATTGAGTAATTTTCATTGCATATGTCGATCTGGGTTCTCCTTCCTTTCTCCCCGCGGCAAGATTGATATAGCGTTGAAATGTAAGTTGCAGTTAGTGAGGAACAATGGCTAAAAAACCACAACGATCGCGGCGAACAACTGGTTCGCGCAAAGTTAAGCGTCAGATGTCAACAGCACAGGTGCATGTGATGGCTACTTTCAACAACACGATTGTTACCGTAACAGATATGCAGGGTAACACTGTTTGTTGGGGAAGTGCCGGCTCAGCCGGGTTCAAAGGATCCAGGAAGAGCACACCTTTTGCTGCCCGTTTGGCGGCGGAACAGGTCATGAAAACAGCCCAAGGCTATGGCGTTCAGGAAGTGGACGTGATTATCAAAGGTCCTGGACCTGGTCGAGAGGCTACTGTCCGTGCCATACAGGGAATGGGTATCACTGTCCGCTCGATTGAGGATGTGACCCCGGTCCCGCATAACGGCTGCCGACCGCCGAAGCGACGCCGCGTCTAGTAGATTTTAAAGAGAGGAACGTAATGGCAAGATATACAGGTCCGGTTTGTAAATTATGCCGGCGTGAAGGAGAAAAGTTATTCTTAAAGGGTGAACGGTGTTATACACAGAAATGTGCGTTCGAGCGCCGATCTTACCCTGCAGGAGAGCACGGCCGCTTTGGCGGGCGAAGAGGACGAGCATCTGATTATTCCCGTCAGTTGCGCGGGAAGCAAAAAGCAAAGCGCATCTATGGTGTGCTTGAGCGCCAATTCAGGCGATATTTCCGGGAAGCTCAAAAACAGTCTGGTTTGACTGGCTTGAACCTGCTTCAGATTCTTGAATCGCGTCTGGATAATGTGATTTACCGTTTTGGTTTTGCGGAGAGTCGTAATCAGGCTCGCCAGCTGGTCAATCACGGGCATTTCGCGGTCAATGGCAGGAGAAACGATGTGGCATCGACCATGCTCAAACCCGGTGATGTTGTCACCGTACGGGAAGCTTCTCGACAGCTGTCATTTTTCAAAACCCTGCGGCAGGCTGAGGAAACAAGGACGCCACCGACCTGGGTTGAGTCTGACTTAAACAACCTGTCCGGTCGTGTGATACGTTTACCCGAACGTGCTGAAATTGATGGAAATTTGAATGAACAGCTCATTGTCGAGTATTATTCTCGATAAGGTTGCTCACAGATTGTGCAAAAGGATACACTGATAAGGGGTATGATGTGACTGGAAAAATAAGTATGGTAAAACCCAAAGTAGAACGGCTAGCAGAAGCCCGTAACTATGGTCAATTTGAGATCAGCCCTTTAGAACGAGGTTTTGGTACCACCATCGGTAATGCTCTACGCCGGGTACTATTGTCTTCCCTAGAAGGCGCGGCTGTCACCTCGATCCACATTACAGATGTGCTGCATGAGTTTAGCGAGATTGAAGGCGTCCGCGAAGACGTCATTCAGGTTATTATGCAGATTAAAAAACTGCGGATGCTGTTGTTTGATGTGGATGTTGCTCATTTGCGCCTGGAAGTCAGCGGTGAGGCCACAGTGACAGCTGCTGATATCATTTGTCCGCCTGAGGTTGAAATTATCAACCCGGATCTATTCTTGTTCACGGTGGACAACAAGAAGGCCCACCCCGAAATTGATTTGACGGTTGAGCTTGGACGCGGATATTCCCCGGCTAATGAACGCGGTGACAACCTGCCGATTGGTGAGCTACCGGTGGATGCGATCTTTACCCCCGTTCGTAAGGTCAATTGGAAGGTGGGTTCCGCCCGTGTTGGTCAAAGTACCGATTATGACCGCCTGCTGCTTGAAGTTTGGACGGATGGCACTGTCTCCCCCGAACAGGCGATGAGCGATTCCTCCAAAATTTTGATGGAACACCTGCGTTTCATTGCAGGCATCAGCGAGGAAATGCTGGCTGTTCCGACGATTGAACAAGCGGAGCCTGCTGCGGCAGTCAACAACGAGGCGGCTGAAATTCCCATTGAGAATCTTGATCTGACCGTGCGCGTCTTCAACTCTCTCAAACGCACCGGCATTACCACGGTGGGTGATGTCCTGGAGCTTTTGGATAAAGGCGAGGAAGCAATTCTCGCTATTCGGAATTTTGGCGAATTGAGTCTGATCCATCTGAAAGAGCAGATGGTTGAAAAAGGCTTCCTGGAAGCGGAAGAGGAAGAAGAAACTACGGAGAATTAGAGATATGCGACATAAAGTAAAAGGCCCTCGTCTCAACCGCACAGGCGGACATCGCACAGCCATGCGGAAGACGATGATCAGGCAGCTTTTTGAACATGAACGAATCAAAACCACACTGGCGAAGGCGAAATTCATCCAGGCTGATGCAGAAAAGTTGATCACTTTGGCAAAAAACAGCCAGGATGCTGAACAGGACATGATAATACATGCACGACGCAAAGCCGTCGCCCAGCTGGGTAATGGCAGTCGGCCGATCGTTCAGAAATTATTTGATGATATTGCACTGCGCTATACCAGCCGAAACGGCGGCTATACCCGGGTTTTGAAATTGGGACCCCGCCGCAGCGATGGAGCTGAGATGGCCTTAATTGAATTAGTTGAAGAGTAGATCCAGCCGGGTAGATGAGCCGGATGGACACAGCACATTACAAAGTTATTCTTGCATACAATGGCTCGGGTTTTGCTGGCTTCCAGCGGCAGCGCTCAGCAAGAACCGTACAGGGTGAGTTTGAAACCTCCCTGCGGGAACTTGGCTGGCGAGGGGAGAGCATTCTGGCAGCCGGACGTACCGATGCTGGTGTACATGCCAGCGGGCAGGTGGTGAGTTTCAAGCTTGATTGGGCGCATTCAAGCAACAATTTGCTTCATGCGCTTAACTACTACTTGCCGCAGGATATGGCCGCCCAATCGGTGGAGGAAGTCGCTTCGGATTTTCATCCGCGTTATGATGCGATATCACGTTTTTATCGCTACCGCTGCTTTTGTCAAACCGTGCGTAATCCGTTACGAGAAGATTTTTCATGGCGGATTTGGCCTGCAGCGAGTATTGACCGGATGAACACTGCTGCGAAGTCCCTGATTGGCTCCCATGACTTCAAAGCGTTTGGGCGTGCGACCACAGATAGCGGTGTCACGGTCAGAGAAGTCTTTTCTGCAGCATGGCGGGAGGCGGGAGATGAGCTGCAGTTTGATATCATTGCCAATGCCTTCCTGTACCACATGGTGCGCCGGATCGTACTTGTATTGGTCAGGATCGGACAGGGCGAAAAGCCTGTCCACTTGGTGACGGAGAGCCTGGAAAGCGAACAGATGACCTTGACCGGTTTGGCGCCATCAAAGGGGCTTTTTTTGCAAGAAGTTAGCTATACATAATTGATATCACTATAGAGGTCATGTCCTTTGGTGAACAGGATGACATGACAGTCTTTGAATGATGGAGAGTTTGACAGTGAAAAAAACATTTATACCTAAAGGACAAGTTGAGCGAGAGTGGCTGCTGGTGGATGCTGAGGGCAAGAACTTAGGCCGCCTGGCGACAAGGATCACGAAATATTTATTGGGAAAGCATAAACCCAATTACACACCTGGCATGATGACAGGCGCTAATGTGGTTGTGGTCAATGCTGAGAAAGTTGATGTGTATCCGACCCGTCTTGATAAGAAGATGTATTACCGTCACTCGAATTATCCCGGCGGTCTCAAAGCGGTTCGATTGCGCGACCAGTTAGCGTGGTTCCCGGAAAGGGTGATTGAATCAGCTGTTCGGGGAATGCTTCCCCATACCAAGCTGGGACGGCGGATTTTCAAAAACCTGCATGTTTATGCGGGCAGTGAACACCCGCACCAGGCGCAGGAACCCGTTGTAGTTGAGATTGAGGAGTAATCAGGAATTATGGATACGAAATATAACGAAGGTGTTGGACGCCGTAAAGCGAGCACAGCCCGTGTGCGAATCATGGACGGCTCGGGAAATTTTATCGTAAATGATAAAGATCTGAAGGAATATTTCACCCGATTGGGTGATGTCTCTGCGATTGTTAAGGCATTCCAAATTGTGAACCAGCCTGACAATCGATATGACGTTTCTGTGATCGTCAAGGGAGGCGGTGTGACCGGTCAGCGAGATGCGGTCAAATTAGGTTTGGCACGTGCGCTGGTTGAGATGGACGAAGCCTTACGTCCACCCTTACGCCACAGCGGTTACCTGACACGCGACCCGCGTGTGAAGGAACGTAAGAAACCCGGGCTCAAACGTGCCCGCAAGGCACCGACTTACACCAAGCGTTAGTTTCTTCCAGACTGCGGATATTTATTCCGTATGCTGGCAAGAGAATCGCTTTGTAAGGTCTGGTCATGCCTTATTTGATCGATGCATTAAAATAGCAAACACGATAGAGACGTCTTAGAACGTCTCTATTTATTCATCAGGACAACCTCTAAGACGCAAAATATAATGATGGTCATAGACTCAAATCAGAAACAATTCGGTGGAATCACCCTGATGGGATTGGGTCCGGGAGATGCTGGACTGCTCACTCAAGATGCGCTCAATTGGTTAAGTGAGATTGACACCCTGCACCTGCGGACCAGATTTCATCCCACCGTGGTTGGGCTGCCTGAGCACTTAGAACAGATTAGTTTTGATGATTTTTATGAGCGCTTTGACACTTTTGAGCAGGTCTATGCGGCCATTGTGGATAGAGTGCTGCAGTTAGGCCAGCAGCCCGCCGGTGTGACCTATGCGGTGCCCGGGCATCCCTTTGTGGCGGAAGCAACCTGCCCAGAAATACTGACTCGGGCAAAGACTCTGGGCATCCCACTGCGTGTGATCCACGGCCTCAGTTTTTTGGAGCCCACCTTCCACGCTTTGGAAATTGATCCCTTCCCAAACCTGGTGCTGATGGATGCCATCCAGCTCTCGATAAGTCACACACCGGGTTTTCCTCCGTCGTCGCCTGCCCTGATCGCCCAGATTTATTCACGGGAAGTGGCCTCAGAGGTCAAATTATCCCTGATGTCAGCCTACTCCGATCTGCATCCGGTGCGTCTGGTCCACGCCGCCGGTACAGAAGATGAAAAGGTAGAAGACCTACCGCTGTATGCAGTGGATCAATCTCCCCGTCTGGGATTACTCAGTTCACTCTATCTCCCACCCCTTTCTGCTGCCTCCTCCTTTGAAGCTTTCCAGGAGGTGGTGGCGCGGCTGCGTGCCCCGGATGGCTGTCCCTGGGACCGGGAACAAACCCACCTGAGCTTGCGGCCTTATCTGCTGGAGGAGACTTATGAAACTTTAGACGCCCTCGATCGGGCGGATATGGTTGAATTGCAGGAGGAACTGGGCGATTTACTGCTGCAGGTGGTGCTGCATGCCCAAATTGCATCCGAAGAGGGTGATTTCACCATCCATGATGTACTGGAAGAGATCGGTACCAAACTCATTCGGCGTCATCCCCATGTCTTTTCGGATGTGGAGGTAGATGGGGTCTCGGGTGTGATCCGCAACTGGGAAACCATTAAGGCTGAGGAACGGCGAGAAAACGGCAGTGAAACGAAGAAAGGGCTGCTGGACGGTGTTTCCCAGGCTCTGCCGGCATTGTCCCAATCGCAAGCGGTGATTGAGCGTGTGGGACGGGTGGGTTTTGATTGGCTGGTTGAGAAGGGCAAATCGGAAAGCATTCAACAAAAATTAAAGGATTTTAGTCAATCGGAGGCGAGTGAGAAGCAAGCTATTCTGGGCGATTTGCTCCTGGCTCTGGCTGCCCTGGCATTTCAGTATGATATTGATGCTGAAAGTGCTCTGCGTGAGTGGTTGATGAGGTTTAAAGAAAAATTTTCTAAATTGGAAGAAATCGCGGCAGAATCAGGCGCATCCTTGATGGATCTTTCCTCGGAAGAAAAAGAGAAACTCTGGCAATCATTGGGGGGAACTTATCAGGAAGGATATGGTGTGAATTGAATCAACCGATCCCGGGAGCATCAAACGCTAACCGAAATATCGCCCGGGCAGCCGGGACGGTCATGGTTGCTTTCGTTGTCAGCAACCTGGTGGGTGTGGCGCGGGGGATTGTGATCACCAATGCCTTCGGAACTTCCTCCCAGATCGACTCCTTTAACGCTGCCAACCGGATTGTTGAAGTGCTGTTCAACCTGGTGGCTGGTGGCGCGTTGGGTTCTGCATTCATCCCTACTTTTACAGGCTTCCTGACCAAAGAAGACCGGCCTGGCGCCTGGCGCCTGGCTTCTGGCGTGATCAACCTGGTGTTGTGTGCCCTGGTCTTGATCAGCGTGCTGGTGTTTATCTTTGCACCCTGGATTGTTCGCAATGGCCTATTTTTGCTGGTGCCCGGGTCAGATCCTGTGCAGGAGGCGCTGACCGTTCAATTACTGCGGATCATGCTCCCTTCAGTGGTGGTGTTTGGGTTGAGCGGGTTGGTGATGGGTATTCTGAATGCCCACCAGATCTTCTTGATACCGGCGATCGCGCCAGCCATGTATTCCCTGGGGATGATTTTAGGAACTGTGTTCCTCCCTGCAGGCTGGGGCGTCCGGCGGCTGGCTGTAGGGGTGGTGGGGGGTGCGCTGATGCACCTGCTGATTCAGATTCCACGCCTGGTGAAGCTGCCTGAACGAGTTTATCACTTTTACCTTGGGCTGCACAACAAGGCTGTGCTGCAGGTCTTTCGATTGATGGGCCCACGCCTTCTGGGTGTGGCCGTAGTGCAGTTGAACTTTATCGTCAACACCATCATTGCCCTGGGGCAGCCGGAGGGGAGTGTGACCGCCATCACCCTGGCTTTTTCATTGATGCTCATGCCAGAAATGGCGGTGGCCCAATCAGCTGCGATCGGCTCCCTGCCGACCTTTTCAACTCAGGTGGCTTTGGGAAAGCTGGATGACATGCGTCATTCTCTTGCTTCGACGCTCAGAGCTGTGTTGATCCTTTCTGTCCCGGCTTCGGTGGGCTTGATCCTGTTGAGGACGCCTCTGGTGGCACTGCTCTATCAGCGTGGGGCATTTACGGCTCGTTCTACGGAGATGGTCGCCTGGGCGCTGCTGTGGTACGCCGCGGGGCTGGTGGGGCATGCCCTGGTCGAGATTCTCAGCCGTGCGTTCTACGCTCTGCATGACACGCGCACCCCGGTGATGGTCGGGGTGGGTGCGATGGCCCTGAACATTGCTTTCAGCCTGCTGTTTTCTGCGCTGTTTACTCGGTTGGGCTGGATGCCGCATGGGGGATTGGCGCTGGCGAATTCTGCCGCAACCGCCCTGGAGAGCGTAGTTCTGATAATCTTGATGCGCAAACGCATGAAAGGTGTGGAAGGGGGATTTATCTGGAAGGGCGTGGGGCTTTCGATTTTGGGGACGGCTGTCATGGCAGCGGTGGTGATAGGCTGGATGACAATCTTTGGGGACGCTTTAAGTTGGGTGGTTGTATCGGGCGCACTGCTGCTGGGAATGGGGGCATATCTGGGGTTGATGTGGGTGTTAAAGATGCCGGAATTACGGGGGATGGTGAAGGCATTGATTCATCGACTACATAAATTTTAAGGATCAGGTTTTGATCAAGGGGGATAAAACAATGATGAATGATCCAGGATTTAGTATTTTTGTGACTATATTTTTGGTTCCAAAATTTGAGGAATGACTCAGTATCGTTTATTACGGCCAGATCACCCAGGTGAGCATGCTGACCAGCATCCCCAATGCGATCCCGCCCAGGGCTTCGATCCAGGAGTGTCCCAGGACCTCGCGTAATTCTTGATATTCTTCAATCGCTTTGACCTTGCCGGTGAAAACCTCTTTGAAGATGCGGTTGATCTGCTGGGCGTGGAAACCCGCCTGGCGGCGAATATTGGTGGCATCATAGACCACGACTATGGCGACGGCAATTACCAGGCCAAACAAGGGGGTATCGAAGCCGGCATAATGGCCAATACCAGTCGCCGCTGCTGTCACTGCGGCAGAGTGTGAGCTGGGCATACCACCGGTACTGAAAATCAACGACCAATTCCACTGTTTTGTGCGCAGGTATTCCAGGGGGAGCTTGAGGAGCTGAGCCAGCACCGAGGCCATAATGCAGCCCCAAAAAACAGGATTACTGAAGAGACCTGAAATTGGCATGGGATCAGGCTTCTTCTGGCGGTTGTTCGGGTGCCATAGAAAGGTCCCGGACCTGTAATTCTGCCTCTTCCAATAGCGCAGCGCAGCGTTTAGCCAGCGCCTGGCCGCGTGCATAGTTTTCCAGCGCTTTCTCAAGAGGCAGATCTTCACTTTCCAGTAAGGCAACACTCTCCTGCAGGGCTGCAAATGACGTCTCAAAGTCCATGTTCTGGATCTCTTCTTGCTGTTTATCGCTCATTGTCCTTCTCCTGAGTTAATTTGTGTTATTTGTGCTTCCATTTTGCCCTGGCTGACCTGGATCTGCACGGTGTCATCTGGCTGCACCTGGACTGTATTTTTTACCAGAACGCCTGTATCAGTGCGTGTGACGATGGCGTAACCGCGCTGCAGTACAGCCTGTGGATTCAGGCTGCGTAAAGCCTGCTGCAGGTTTTGCAGCTGGAGCGCTTTTTGCTCAAGACGCACCTGGGCAGCGCGGTCAAGGCGTAGTGTCACTTCATCCAGGCGCTGACGGTAGGTATCAATATCATGAGCAGGGGAAAGGCGTTCCAGGGTGTGCTTCACCTGGCTGAATTCAAATTGGACGTCCGCAATCCGCTCACGCATTTGCATGGCTTGCTGATTGGCAATGTCCACCAGCGCTGCCAGCAGGTCCAGCTTGTCCGGGACAGCGACTTCAGCAGCGGCTGTAGGGGTTGGCGCACGAAAATCTGCAGCAAAATCGGCCAGGGTGAAATCCGTCTCGTGCCCCACACCGGAAATAACCGGTGCTGCGGAATCGGCCACGGCGCGCGCAACGTTTTCGTCATTGAATGCCCACAAGTCCTCAATGGATCCTCCGCCCCGCCCGATCAGGATCACATCAGGGTGAACCTCCTCGTTCAGTCGCTGCAAGGCAGTAACAATCCCAGGTGGGGCATCGATACCCTGCACCGCGGTGGGCGCCAGGATGACCTTCGCAATCGGGTAGCGCCGACGCAGGGTGTTGAGCATATCCTGCAGGGCAGCTCCGGTCGGTGAGGTGACAATGCCGATGGTTCGCGGCCGTTCTGGCAATGGGCGTTTACGTTCGAGGTTGAAGAGACCTTCCGCCTCAAGGGCGGCTTTGAGACGCAGGAATTCCTGGTAGAGGGCCCCTTCACCGGAAGGTTTGAGGGTATCAACATAAAGCTGGACCTGGCCGCTGACCTCGTAGACGCTCATACCGCCGTGAGCTTGAACTGCCAGTCCATCACGCGGAGTAAATTTCAGGCGTGCCGCGGCACTGCGCCACATGACACAGCGCACCGCAGCCTCGCTGTCTTTGAGGGTGAAATACAAATGTCCGGAGGAAGGTCGTGCAAAGTTGGAGATTTCGCCCTGCACCCACAGGTCCTGCAACAGAACATCACCTTCAAGCAGTTTACGCAGGTAGCCGGTCAGCTGGCTGACTGTGAGGATATTTTCGGGTTGAAATAGTGTGTATTGATCCATTATCGATTTCATTTCTAATTTCGATACCTCATAAGTATAACAATAAATCACCCAGAATATAAATCTGTTACAATTAACGAGTAGTTAAGGTTTTTCTTTCAGCAATCGGAAGCAGGTTCTGTGGATCATATCTGGACACCATGGCGAATGGAATATATCCTGGAAAATCACAAGCATAAGGGCTGTATCTTCTGCCTGGCTGCCAATGCAGAAGATGATCTGAAACACCTTGTGTTTTATCGAGGGGAATTTTGTTATATGATCCTGAACCGGTATCCCTACACCAGCGGGCATGTGATGTGCGTGCCTTATGTGCATGAAGCCCATTTGCAAAAACTGACCTCAGAAATCCGAAGCGAGATGATGGCGCTGACAACCCGAGCGGTTGAGGTTTTACAATCCGTGTACCAGCCGGACGGGTTAAATGTGGGCTTGAACCTGGGGGAGATGGCTGGTGCCGGGGTGGAGGATCACCTGCATATGCACATCGTGCCGCGTTGGGCGGGGGATACCAATTTTATGGCCAGTATTGGGGGTACGCGTGTCCTGCCCGAATCCTTGCCTGAGACGTATATGCGTGTGAAGGCAGAATGGGATAAATCTGACTCCTCCATCAAATGACCAGTTCAGCTAGAATGCCTTCTCGGACAGCTTGTATTCTATGGGAATCTTATTGTGCAAAGAACCAACATTAGCAGATGGATTGCTTGCAGTTAATGATGGATATCTTAAAAATGCCATAAAGACGGTTTATCCACCGTCTCTATGGCAATAATTTTCATGCTGGTTTTTAAATTCACATGCTGTTATCAGCGATTATTCTTCCGTTTGGAAAATAAGACCCGTACCAGGCTGATCAAGCCCAATGTGATCAGGAGCACGGGCCAATATTGAGCCAGGCTGCGATCCAAACCGAAGAACGAGCCAAAGGCGAAGAACATGATCAGGCTGATGATGATCAGGGTCAAGCCGCCAGACAGGGAGTCCTTAAATTCACGTTCAATCAAGCCGTTGAGGATCACACCCAGTCCGACAAAACCCGGGATCAAAGCCCAGATATAGGACCAGCTGGCCCAATCACCGGTCAGGTTCTGATAATATAAGATACCGCCGATACCCGCCAGGATGGTGCCAGGGATAGCCAATCCCCCCACACCGGCTAACAAAGCCCAAATCCAGAATACCACCCCCACACCAATGATGATTACGGGCCAGTCCCAGAATTGAAAATATTGGGGTGCAATCTCACCGGCCAGGAATAACAGGCCTAGTAAAATCAGGATCACTCCGCCGATAATACTCTTCTTACGATTCATAACATCCTCCTATAGAATGTTCTCAGAGCCTGAGCTTCCCAAGCGCTGAGGATGAAGAACTTCGCAACGATTATTTTTCACCCAGGCTGTTGATGTCGCCAACGCCGTTGATATCCTGGGTGACACTGGGCATCCCGTAGTAACTCAAAGATCCACCGCCGTTAATGGTGATTTCCAGGGTTTCCACTGCCCACATGGAGCCGCTCCCTAACCCGTTGATATCAATCTCAGCTGATTTGGACTGCAAATCCAAAGCCTCATAGGAGCCAGCGCCGTCAATGGTGATTTTCTGTGCACTCACCTGCCCCTCCAGGTGGATGGTTCCGGCGCCTGTAATCTGAACATCAAGCGAATCCGCGTCCAGGCCATTGATGGAAATCTGTCCGGCGCCGTTGATGGTCAGGTCCAGTGAGGGTGTTTCCAGGCTCTCCATTTCAAGATCGCCTGCGCCGTTGAATTCAATTTCCATCAGGTCAATAACGGAGAGGGTATAGGTGATGCTGCGGGTTGGGACGACGGTCTTCTGCCAGGGTTGTTCTTCGAAACCCAGCTCCAGAGTGTTCCCACGCACCTCAGATGTCAGTTCACCGATGATATTGTCTTCTGCTGTAATTTCAAGGGATTCGTTTTCCCCCTGGGTGATCACCAGGCGGCCGGCGCCATCAAGCTGTATGGTATCAAAGCCGCTTACCACACGCTCTTCGGTTGTGAGGTCACCTGACCCGCGGACAACACTTACAAAGGGGAGCCTGCACGCGCTGAGGGCAAAGCTGCCGATGATCAAGAGCGATAACGTAAAAATATAACTTTTCTTCATATTAATCACCTTTCTTTTAGGGTCTTCTTTAATAGTATACGTGAAAAACATAAAAAAGTTGTATTTGATTGGTGAGATTTTCCAGCATAATGTATATACGCTATAATTTTTTCAGCCCTCATTTTAAGGAAAGTTTTCAATGTCAGAAACACTAAGCCGTAAGGAACTGTTCGAACGCTGGTCATCATTTTATGATCCATATATGAACCAGGATGGTTTTCCATTTATCGCATATGATCAAGTCTTGCGCACGGTCATTGCTCATGCTGATTTCATTCCACATCACCGGGTGCTGGACCTGGGCGTGGGGACCGGTAACCTTGCCCGGCGCATCCCGGTACCTCAGGCTCAAATCTGGGGAGTGGATTTTTCTATAAAGATGCTGCGTAAAGCGTCAAAAGTGCTCCCTAATGCTAACTTTATTCAGGTAAACTTGCTCGATACAAGCTGGCCGCCAGAAATGGCACGGCCTTTTAATCGAATCATTTCAGGTTACACACTGCATGAGTTCCCGGATGATATTAAGCAGAAATTGCTCGTGCGGTTGGCTGAAAAATATCTGGGCACTGATGGTTTGATCGTGATAGGGGATATTTCTTTTCAGGATCTTGAAAGTTTCAAGGAAGGACATGCTCAGTACGATGGCTTGTGGGATGAGGATGAATATTACTGGTGTGCACAACCTATGACACAAGATCTTGTCGAACTGGGTTTTTCAGTAGAATATACACAGATTTCGCCTTGCGCGGGCGTTTATGTGATTAAATATCTCGCTGAGTTATGAACGGACAACTTTATAATGTCTTCACTCATAAATATTCTTCATCCCAACCGATATCATGGATTTACAGCCCGTCCCCCTTATTTTGAGGGCTGGTACTACAAGATGGTCAATGCGGATCAGCAAGCACGCTTTGCCATCATCCCCGGCGTTTACCTGGCACCTGATAAAATTCAGAGTCATTGTTTTGTCCAGGTCTTTGATTCGGAAGCTGACCAGGTGCGCTTTCATAAATATCCACTGGAAGCTTTCCACGCTTCCCGTGATTCTTTCGAGATTTCAATAGGACCCAATAAATTTTCGGCGAACAGAATTTCATTAGCTATTGACGATACTTTGGGATCGCTGTTCGGTACCCTGCAGTTTACCAACCTGACGTCCTGGCCAGTACGTTTCTTTTCCCCGGGGGCAATGGGCTGGTTTGCCTGGGTTCCCAGGATGGAATGCTACCATGGCGTTGTCAGTATGGATCATCGCATCCAGGGGCGGCTGAAAATGGATGATCGTGAGGTCGATTTTTCTGATGGGCGCGGTTACATCGAAAAGGACTGGGGCCAGCATTTTCCTTCTGCCTGGATCTGGGGGCAGAGCAATCATTTTGACAGGGAAGGGGTCAGCTTGATGGTTTCCTTGGCGGTGATCCCCTGGCTGGGACGCGCTTTTACTGGCTTCATCATCGGGCTGCTCTATGACGGAGCCCTTTATCGTTTTGCGACCTACAACCACAGCCAGTTGTTGGAGATAGAACGCACGGATACGGAGGTTTATTTGACCGTTAGCAACCCCACTCACATTTTAAAAATTCGGGCAGAGCGCAAGGGAGGGGGGGTGTTTCAGGCGCCAACGAAGATCGCCATGGACCGCCGGATTGTTGAAACCATCAATGCTCGGATAGACATCCGCCTGGAAAATCGGCTTGGGCAGGTTTTATATTCAGGCAGTGGGTATCATGCTGGACTGGAGACCGTCGTGCGATCCCGGCTAAGTTTTTTAGCGATTTCTGGTATGGCTTTTCCTTGCGCTAGGCTTCGGCTTATTTCTTCTCGTTCATCATTTGTTA
>Ga0209121_10001263_pt1 | contig 26569 bp, 24 predicted proteins | sample Cruoilmetagenom3_FD_187292 | JGI IMG/M metagenome (GOLD analysis project Ga0209121, IMG submission 187292) | Oil polluted marine microbial communities from Coal Oil Point, Santa Barbara, California, USA - Sample 3 (SPAdes) (version 2) | ecosystem: Environmental > Aquatic > Marine > Oil seeps ...
CCCACCGAGAAACAGAAAAATTAATGGGTGGGCGTAGGCACTGGCTGTTTCACTCATCGATCCAATTTGTGCCAGAGGCATAATCGCCAGGGGAAGTAATGCGGTGGCGTAAATTGACGTGGCTTCCGTTAACCACCACAGTGCCATCCACACGGCTAGGCCTGCGGTAGCCCGGCCAGCCGTACCCAGTATCAGCTCTTCACCATTCAGGCCCGCCGCACGTTCCGGTATCAGTGAATAGACCAGTATCGCCAACATTGGCCCTGCCAATAGAGCCAGTTTGCGGAAGAGGTAGATGCCGTGGTGAAGTCGGTTTGCTGTCATGGCACAACATTGTTCAGTGAAAAGCGCAGCATAACAACCACTGCAACAGATAATAAGTGCCATGGGTTTTGATAATTTAAGACGGGACTTAAAGAATGGAGGTCGGCGTCAGCGCTTATTTCTCCTAAATCAGAAGCCATAGGCGGCTGTTCACGAAAGACGCGGTATTAAGTGCTTGAGAGATTCACCGAAGATGTTGTTAACCTTTTAGATTACATAGGGGCTAAAAATACCTAACAAAGCTATCAATTTGACCGTCTTGCACTGCTCTTCAGGCGGCAAATTATGGCGGTGTTAGTTGTCATCCAGGATTCAAGGTATGAAAAGAGGGTTTAGATCTAGCTAAAACCGTATGACAAGTTCCGCTATTGGATGCCGAAAAGCTCAGGGGCCATGTATTATGCTTCTTTTGAGGGTTTAGTATGAATTTGGAAAAGTCGAAAAAACGGATAGCAAAGAAAGTTAAGATGGGCTTTCAGGGTTATCCCCAAATAGGTTTGGCTTATTTTGGTAAAACAGATAGCCTCGCAACGGAGGTGCTGGTGACATTCATCCTGGAGGAAGGCACCGAGCCTCAAGAGGAGCGATTTCCAAGTAAAAATGATGCGCGAGAAGATGAAGTGATTCAATCCGCAATTGTCAAAATGATAGAGCGTTCAGGTGCCAAAACCGTATCGCAAATAGACGGCGTCTCTATCAAGGGGTGAGGGTTGTCAATCGGCGGAGCAAATCCAGCAAATAGGTTCCGGTGAAAGTTTTTCCGCCATGAATATTAGAACCAACCACTGACAGCCTTATCCAATGCTTTGCTGCAGGTTTTTAATTGTGCATTATAGGTTTCGGCCTGCCTTTGTACTTTGGTGGCGACGCGAAGTAGCTGCGGTTTTTTGTTGAACGAGCCCCTTGCGTAGCCCCCCCAGCCTTCGTGGTAGGCCAGATACTGTTTGTAGGGGTCCCATTTTGAGATGCCGAGTTTTTGTTGGGATATGTGGGTGTACCAACCGACAAAATTGATTGCGTCACCAAAATCATCCCTGTCATGCCCCCAGTTGCCGGTGGCTTTTTGGTAATCGCTCCAGGCCGGATTTTGGGCCTGGGCGTAGCCGTAGGCGGAGGATCTTCTGGGCAGCGGGATAAATAAAAATGAGGGCCTTGCTGGTCGCACATCATCTCGAAACGATGATTCTTGCTTGATGATGGCCATCATGATGCCAATGGGGGTGCCCCAGCGTTTATTCGCATCGAGGGCATCTTCGTACCAATCGGTTTCACCGCGAAAGATCTCACAGACATTGGCAACCTGGTTGGGCCGGTAAGTAGCGCAACTACTTAGTGTTAGTGTCAGCACCAGGATCACAAATGTGAGTCGGATTGTCGGCATGTATTTTTCCACCGGAAACTTTTTAATAAGAAATAAGTAGGCTCTGCTACAGCCTTTACAGGTAGGGAGACTGTAACGAAAAGTTGGGTTTGATCCTACCCTGTTAGTTCTCAAATCGGGGCAACCGGACTCACGGAACATTTCCTATACTCTACGAGTAGTTGATTTTAATCGCGGGCCTCATCTTTATAAGGAGGCAGTTCACCATGAATGATCTGACCGGAGATGCAACTTTTATAAAACGGGGTTTTCTTCCGTTAGCTGATCCGCTGGCCAAATTTCAAGCGGGGTCACCTTATGCGCTGCTGGATGAGTGGGGCGATGCACTGCCAGGCTGGTTGGAGGACAAGGGATTTCGGGCTGCAGTCCGTGAAGTGAATATACCCCCTTGGCAAGATAGTGTTGGTGTCGAGAATTTGCCGGAGCTGCGGCTCTACTATGTGCGGCTGGGGTTTTTGGCCTCTGGGTATATAAATCAGGTGGGCGAAAAGGCCTCGCATACTCTCCCGCAAAACATTGCCGAACCCCTCTGCCATGTTTGCCAGCTTCTAGGCCGCCCGCCGATTCTCAGCTATGACGGCTACGCGCTGTATAATTGGCGAAGGTTAAACCCGTCTGGCCCCATTGCATTAGGTAATATTGATACCATTCAGAATTTTGTGAACCTCTATGATGAGCATTGGTTCATTCTCGTTCACGTGGAAATAGAGGCGCTGGCGAGCGAAATTTTCTCAGCGATTCTGGGGTTGTTCGAGGCCGATGGCTTTGAAGATCGGGAGAAGGTCGATCGGGCCATCAGGTCGATAACCCGTGTTGTTCAGCGGCAAACAGCGGTTTTGCAGCGAATTCCAGAAAAAATGTCGCCCGATCTTTATTTCAGGACATTCCGTCCCTACATTCGTTTTTTTGAGAATGTGGTGTATGAGGGTGTCGATCAGGGAACGGTCAATTTTCGCGGTGAGACGGGTGCACAGAGCAGTATCATGCCCTGTCTGGTAGCCTTTTTTAAAATTCCCCATCAACCCACGGCACTCACTAACCATTTGGCGGATATGCGCCAGTACATGCCGCAGGCGCACCGTGAGCTGATCGTGCGCATTGCGGCTATGCCGTCAGTGCGTGCGGTGGCGAGTCGAGATGCTTTTAACGCGGCCATGGAGGCGATCGCTCAATTCAGAGAGGTGCATTTTGGCTGGGCCAAACGTTATATTGATGAGCGGGTAGCCGATCCCCGTGGTACCGGAGGCACGCCCTATATGCTGTGGTTGAATCAGCTTATCAGGGAAACGCGAGATCACTGTAAATAAGTGGCGTGCTTTGAGCGGTATCGTTCCGATTGTGTGCCGTTTACGTCTACATGACTCAATTGCTTGGTTTATCCGTTGTTTGGGGCCGTTATCACCGGGTTTGGGGTAGTAATCAGGGTACGCTTTGATAAGATGCCCCACTTTTTCACCGGGAAATCTCCATGTTTAGTCTGATTGTCAGCAAAGAGTCCAATGTAAAGAACGACCTGCTCTCTGGGCTGACGGTGGCGTTGGCATTAGTGCCAGAAGCCGTAGCCTTTGCCTTTGTGGCGGGGGTGGCTCCAATGGTCGGGCTATACGCGGCCTTTATGATGGGTTTGGTGGCGGCTGTATTTGGCGGGCGCCCCGGGATGATTTCTGGTGCCACTGGTGCCATGGCGGTGGTGGTGGTCGCCCTGGTGGCGAACCATGGCGTTCAATATCTCTTTGCCGCAGTGTTGCTGGCGGGGTTGATTCAGATTCTCGCAGGGGTATTTCACCTGGGTAAATTTATTCGGTTGGTGCCCTATCCGGTGATGCTGGGGTTTGTAAACGGTCTGGCTATTGTGATCTTTTTGGCTCAGTTGGGGCAGTTCAAAGTACCCGATGCCTCGGGCGCGCTAACATGGATGCAAGGTGGGTCGCTGTACCTGATGCTGGTGCTGGTGGCGCTGACCATGGCGATTATTCACTTTTTACCGCGCCTGACCAAAGCTGTACCGGCATCGCTGGCGGCTATTGTCGTGGTGACGTTGTTGGTTCATGGTCTCGATCTGGAAACCCGAACGGTGATCGATTTTGTTCGCGGCATGTTGCCAGAGGCCGAGCGGGCCACGGCGAGCCTGGAAGGTACCTTGCCGAGCTTTGCTATCCCCATGGTGCCGTTTACGCTGGAGACACTGGAAATTGTCGGCCCCTATGCGGTTATTTTGGCGCTGGTTGGTTTGATTGAATCGCTGCTGACCCTGTCGTTAATCGATGACCTTACTAATACCCGTGGTCGGGGAAACCGAGAGTGTATTGGCCAGGGCCTGGGTAACGCCATTAATGGCTTTTTTGGCGGCATGGGTGGTTGCGCCATGATTGGCCAGAGCATGATCAATATTAATTCCGGTGGCCGTGGCCGGTTGTCTGGTATTACCGCGGCCCTGGTCTTGTTGGGTTGCATTCTGTTTGTGGCCAATTTGATTGAGATGATTCCACTGGCTGCACTGGTCGGCGTGATGTTTATGGTGGTGCTGGGTACGTTTGAATGGGCTTCGTTCCGCATCTTCCGTGCCATGCAGAAAAGTGATGCGTTTATTTCCATACTGGTGGCGCTGGTTACAGTCTTTACCGACTTGGCGATTGCCGTGATTGTGGGGGTGATTGTCTCTGCACTGGTGTTTGCCTGGCAGCATGCCAAACACATTTCTGTCTCCACCTATGTGGATGATGATGGCTGGAAGGTCTACGAACTGGAGGGGCCAATTTTCTTTGGTTCTATCAGTAACTTTAAAGAGTTGTTCTCTCCCGAAAATGACCCCGATGACGTGGTGATCGAATTTAAAAAGGCCCGGGTGTCCGACTCATCTGCCATCGAGGCACTGCATGCCTTGGCTCATAAGTATGAGAAGCAGGGTAAAAAGCTACATCTTCGCCACCTGAGTCAGGACTGCTGGCGTTTACTGGAAGATGCTGCCCGCTACGTTGAAATCAATATTAATGAAGACCCGCGCTATAAAGTGGCATCCGATGCCTTTGATGATTAGCGAGGGTGGTTTAGTCCGGCTTTAGTCTGTGGTGATTGCTCTCAATCACCCTCACTATTTAGTTTTTGTTCCAATGATTTTACGCGTCAGGGCGCGCGCCAGATAGCGTGCTTTCGCGGTGCGATCGAAGCGTTTGAACTTGGTTCTAACGGCACCGTCCATAAACGCAGTGTGTTTGCTGTAGTCGATATGTACATCCACAATCACTGGCTTATTTTCTGCCGCCAGATTAAACGCAATATCCAGGGATGGCTGTAATTGGCTGTCATCTTCTATGGCCACATACTCGCAGCCAACTGCGTGTGAAAAAGCGATCCAATCCGCTTCGCCTAGTTTCGTGCAGGTCTTTCGCTTGTAGGGAATTTCCTGAGCTTGGGCGATTTGGCCAAGCTCTCCATCGTCAAATAGAAAATAGATAACCCCAAGGTCGTACTTACTGGCTGTGAGCGCTTCCATGCCGGTCATCATCATGGCGCCATCACCCACGATGCCCACGACAAGCTTGTTAGGGTGCGTTAATTTCAGAGCGTTAACGGCGGGGACACAATAGCCCATGGCATTGAAGTCGGTGGGTGAAATGAATCCGCCAACCTGATGTATGGGTAATAACTCGGCAGAAAGGTAGGTGTGGTTTCCATCGTCGCAAACGACCAGTGCATCATCGGGTAAGCGTTTTCTAAGGGCGCTAAAGAAATTAGCCGGGTTGACTCGCTCGGTTTTATGTTTGCGCCACAATGCTTGATAACTGCTTTTGTCTGAGGCAATAAGCTTGGCAAGTTGGGAGCTGTTTCTTGGCGTGGGTTGCGATTTGATCAGGCATTCCAGCAAGGCTTTGGCTATTTCGGCCGCATCCCCCTCAATACTGAGTGCTGCGGGATAATTGGCATTGAACACTTCGGGGTTGATGTCGATGTGAATCAGGTTTTCAGGCACGTCCATGCCAAAGTTGCCCGTGGGAATTTCCGAAAAACGGGTGGCAATGGCCAGTAGGCAGTCACAGTTTTCAAAGGCATGTTGAGCTGCCGGTACTGATGAAGGGCCAAAGCCCATGCCGACATGAAGCGGGTGATTGCCGGGAAAAACACTCAGTCCTTGCAGTGTGGTAGCTACAGGTGCCCCCAATTGCATGGCCAGAAGCTGGAGGGTTTCGCTGGCCGCCTTTGCTCCCCAGCCAATAAAAATTCCCGGGTTCTTCGCGGTTGTCAGTAGTTTTACTGCATCCTCAATAGCTTGTATATCGACTGCAGGGGTTGCAGGTTTGGCATTAAATGAGGGGAGTGCGCCTATCTCTTCGTTGGCGGTCTGCAAATTAATGGGAAGCTCAATAAATACCGGGCCTGGTTCGCCCTCGGTTGCGGTGCGATAGGCTTCGAAGATGGTGGGTATGATATCGCCATGGCTCTCAATCAAATAGGTGGCTTTGGTAATGGGAGCCAGCAGAGCATGGTGATCGATATCCTGCAGCTGAAAATGTAGCTCGGAATCGCGATCAATTCCCCCGCTGATGATGAGGAGCGGTATGCCGTCCAAATAAGCTTCGCCGATACCGCTGGCAGAATGGGTAATGCCTGCCCCGGGAACAATGACAAGGGTACCGATGGTTTGCGTTGTGCGGCTTACGGCATCGGCCATAAACGCTGCTGAGACCTCGTGGGTTACTAGGCAGGGTGTTATCTGCTCTGACTGGCCCAGCTCGTCATAGATTGGCGTGTTGTGTAATCCAGGAATACCAAAGGTGTGGGTCACACCAATGTTTTCTAATGCGTAGCGGGTGAGCCATGCCCCAGTTTTTTTCACTTGGTTTCCTCAGGGTTTTGTTGCAAGTATTTGCCTTGCAGTATAACGACAGACAGTTGCAATGCTATTGACTGAGCATGACGACGTCAACGCAAACAAAATGACAGTGGTGTCGAAAGCAGAAACGCCGTGGGTACGATGTTTCTGCTAAAAGGGGGGCTATGGAGGCGGATCTTCGGTTATGAAACCGTGCCTGTCGTGCGAACTCGCTTTGCACCTTTGATAACCGGTGCGCGCTTGGCAGCTCTGTGGCGTTCAATGCGATCGTCGATGATATTTTTCAGGGCAATCAACATGCCGGCGACAAGGAATGCACCGGGAGGAAGAACTGCCACGAGGAAGCCATAACCTTCACCAAAGAAATGGATGGTCCAGTTTTCTGCCATCGGTCCAAATAGCAGGTGCATATTGTCAAACAGTGTTCCGCTACCCAGTATTTCCCGAATGGTGCCGATCACCAATAGCACCAGGCCAAAACCGATACCCATCATCAGGCCATCCAGTGCCGAAGCGCCAACCTTGTTCTTGCAGGCAAACGCTTCTGCTCGACCAAGAATTGTACAGTTGGTAACGATCAGGGGGATAAAGATACCCAGAATCAGATAGAGCTCGTAGGTGAAGGCCTTCATCAGTAACTCTGTGCAAGTGGTGAAGGTGGCGATAATCATGACGAAGGCGGGAATTTTGACCGCGTCGGAAATCCGTTTGCGAATCAGCGACACGGCAATGTTTGATCCGGTCAGAACCAGCATTGTTGCCAGGCCCAACCCCAAGGCATTAACGACAGACCCGGTGACGGCAAGAAGCGGACAGAGTCCTAGTAGTTGCACCAGTGCAGCATTGTTGCTCCATAAGCCATTTTTGGTGATTTCGCGATAGGTGATGTCAGCCATGGTTGGGGGCCTCCGCAGGGAGTTGTTCTGTTGGCGCTGTTACTTCTTCTGACCGGGACTCTTGATCAGAAGGCGTCTGTTGCTGGTGTGGCGTTACTGGCTGCGGTGTCATTTCTTGCATTGCAGCCTTGAGTAATCTGGCCTTGTCTTCATTGAAGTATTGCAGGGTTTTATACACCTGCTTCACGACTGCTCGTGGTGTAATCGTTGCACCGGTAAACTGGTCAAAGGCACCCTTGTCTTTTTTAACTTTCCATTTTTCTGGTTTGGGGTTTGTCAGAGACTTGCCATTAAAGCCGAGAATCCAGTCGTTCTTTTTTGTGTCTATCTTGTCGCCCAGTCCGGGCGTTTCACTGTGGGCAATGGCCCTGACTCCAGCCAGGGTGCCGTCTATATTAATACCAATGATCATTTGGATGTCGCCGTTGTAGCCATCCGGAGCAACTGCGGGGATGATGACTGCCACCAGCTCATTACCATTTCTGGCGATATTAATTTGGCCGTTTTTGATGCCAAGAGTAGGCCAGTAGGCTTTGGGGATGTCTAGCGTATCCACTAATAAGTCATTGTTGTGTCGCTCGAGGGGAACAATTTCCAGTAGCGCACGTTTGGCAACCTCACGCTTGGCATCCTCAATAAGCTCTTTCGTACTCAAGTGTGTGCCCGCCAGTAAAGTGGCCGTGACTAGGGCAAATAGGCCGAGTGCAATACTGTTAAAGCGAATGGATTTACCCAGTTGCATCATCTAATCCTTTGTATCCGTCGCTTTTTCTGTGGCCTTGCGGGGTTTCTTATGGCCATAAGTGCGAGGCAACGTGTAATTATCGATCAGTGGTGCGGCAAAGTTCATGAGCAGCACGGCAAATGCCATGGCGTCAGGATAGCTGCCCCAGCTTCGAATAATAAAAATTAGTACTCCGACTAATGCACCGTAGATCATTCGCCCCCGATTACTGGTGGCAGAGGTGACGGGGTCGGTAACAATAAAGAATGCGCCGAGCATCGTCGCCCCGCTAAGGAGGTGCAGTACGGGAGAGCCATGACTGACGGAGCTGCCACCATCGTAAAATAAGGCTGAGCACAAGGCTAGGGCGACGAGCATGGAAACCGGTGCATGCCAGGTAAAGACCTTGCGATACAGGAGAAAACAGCCGCCGGCCAAAAAGCCTAAATTGGCCCATTCCCAACCCACGCCAGCCCAGTCTGCCTGACTGTACAGCGGGTCGCTTTGATAGAGTTGTTCTACCAATAACCCGGTGTTGTGTTTGAATGTGTCTAATGGTGTCGCTGCCGTGAAAGCGTCGACGCTCTCATTAAAGAACGGCAATACTATTTGCAGTGACTGCCAGAGCCCGGGTGCGTCAGTCCCTTCTGGGTAGAGGGGCATGGGTGCGGGCCAAGAGGTCATTTGTACGGGGAAGGATATTAGCAGTACCACATACCCGACCATGGCCGGGTTAAAGGGGTTGTAACCGAGCCCGCCATACAGGTGTTTGGCTATGACGATGGCGAAGCTTGTGCCGACCAAGACAAGCCACCAGGGTGCCAGGGGTGGTAGTGCCAGCCCCAACAGCACAGCAGTAACCAACGCGCTGCAATCTCGCAAGTAAAACATCACCGGACGCTTGCGTAGGTGCATGATCATCGCCTCGCAACCGACAGCTACAATGCTGGCAATTACAACGTTGATCAGGGTGCCCCAGCCAAAAAAAGCAGTGAGTGCTAGAGCGCCGGGAATCGTTGCCAGCAGCACCAACTGCATGACATTGCCAGTGTTCTGTGTGGTGTGCGCGTGGGGGGATGTCAATTTGAGCAAGGCCATGGGCGGTATCCGTTATTGCGTTTTTTCTGCCAGCTGTGTTTCAGCGGCAGTGAGTTTGGCTTGCAGTTTTTCTACGCCAGTGCGGAATGCATCAATGTGCTCTGAGCCTTCAGCTTCGGCAGCCGTTAGTTTCGCCTGTGCTTTTTTCAGTCGATTCTGTAAGGATTCAACAGAAGCTTTTAGCTTCTCCTCTTCTGACATGCTCTCCTGAGCCGCAGCTTTAGCTTGCGCTCGGGCAATGGCGGCACTGGCGGCATCCTCGGTTTTCGGGGTGGACTTGGGCTGGTCTGCTGTAGCGGGCGTTTCTGCCAGTTGTTGTTCGGCATCTTTCAGCTTGGCACGTTGTTTTTTCAAGCCATTTTGCAGGGCAGTTTTTAGCGTTTCATCATCCGCTGCGACAAGTTTTTCCTCGGTGACGGCAATGCGTTCTTTTAGTGTGGAAACTTTCTTTTCCAGCGCCTCTCGTGGGCTGGCTTGAATCTTGTCCATAACGGCTTTTGCCGTATCCACTGTTACATCTTTAGGCTTGTCATCAGTGGGTGCGCCTAGGGCAGCCAGTTTTTGCTCGGCATTTTGTAGGCGCAGGCGGGCATCTTCTAGGGCCGCTCGAGCTTGTTCCCGTTGCTTGTCGGTGGCGTCTTGTTCCAAGCCATCAAGTCTTTGCTGAGCGGCGTTCACATGACTTTCAGCCCTTACGATGCCTCGTTCCAATTTGGCACGTTGTTCTTCGGGTGACGCTTTTTTCGCTGCGGCACGAGCCATGGCCGCTTTGATAATATCATCGGCAGAGTTTGTTTCGGTGTCAGCCCCGCCGGGCGATGCCTCCTGATCAGCCTTCTTGGCTCTGGCGAGCTCTGCTGCCCGCTTGCGCGCTTCGCGCTTGGCTGCTTTTTCGGCTTCTTCTTTTGCTTTGCGGGCTTGATTAAATTCGAATCGCTCTCTGGCTCTGTCTGAATTGATTTTTTCCTGAGCCAGTTTTCGCATTTCACCTTTAGCCGCTCGGTAGTACTGCACCAGCGGGATATTGCTGGGACAAACGTAGGAGCAGGCACCACACTCTATACAGTCGAATAGGTTGTGAGCTTCGAGTTTTTCATAATTTTGTGACTGTGCATGCCAGAATAGTTGTTGTGGCAGCAGGCTGGCAGGGCAGGCTTCTGCACACATCCCACAACGAATACAGGGTTGTGTTGGTGGCGGAGTGGGGAGCTCTTCTGCCGTTGGGGCCAGAATACAGTTGGTGGTTTTAATGACCGGGATACTGAGCTCTTCCAGAGTGAACCCCATCATCGGGCCACCCATGATCAGCCGTGGGCATTGGCTTTGATCGAAGCCGTTGTTTTGTAGCAAATGGCTAATCGGTGTACCAATGAGTACCTGATAGTTCCTGTTGGTTGCGCAAGCCTTGCCCGTAACGGTAGTGATACGAGAAATCAGTGGCTCGCCATGCTGTATGGCTCGTTGAATGGCATAGGTAGTCCCAATATTCTGACAGACGATGCCGATATCTGCGGGAATCCCTCCGTGGGGAACCTCTTTCCCTGTCAGGATTTGGATGAGCTGTTTTTCTCCCCCGGATGGATACCGGGTGGGGAACTCCACTAACGTGATATTAGTATCCTGCAGGTAGGGTTTCAGAGCTTCAAAGGCTTCTGGTTTGTTGTCTTCAATGCCGATCAGAATTTCATCGGGATCACCTAGGATAAACGACAGTATTTTGATGCCGTCAACGATATCCTGAGGGTGTTCTCTCATTAGCATGTCATCGGCAGTGATATAGGGTTCGCACTCGGTGGCATTGATAATCAGTGTTGAGATTGGCTGCTTGGGCCCCAGTTTTACCGCTGAGGGAAAGCCTGCGCCACCCAAGCCGACAATGCCTGACTGTCTGATGATATCCAGCAGCTCGCTGGGTGTTTTTTCACGGTAATTGTCAATCCCGCGGTGTTCTATCCACTGCTCTTTATGGTCTGGTTCGAGGGTGATGCAGCGAGCGGCCATGCCCGATGGGTGTGGGATAGGGTGGTCACTAATATGGGTGATGATCCCGGACGTCGGCGCGTGAATGCCAGCACTAACAAAACCTTTGGGTTCGGCCAATACCTGTCCTTTCAGGACTCGGTCGCCTTCGGCAACGAGCAGTTTTGGTGGGGCGCCAATATGCTGATTGAGAGGGATCGTCAGTCTGTCGGGTAATGGCAGGCTGCCAATACTGGATTGCACCGACTGGTGTTTGTTTTCTGCAGGGTGGATTCCGCCGGTTAGACTCCAAATCTTTCTCATGCGGCATCAACTCCGTCCCGCTGCCCGGGTTTGTCGGTGGCGATAATGTCGGCGCGCAAAGCTTTAACCTGCTCTTCAGAGGAAGCCGGCATATCCCACGTCCAATCGGCAAGCCCCTTTGCGACGGGCAGCATATCAATACAGTCTACCGGGCAGGGTTCTACGCAAAGATCGCAGCCAGTACATTCACTGATGATCACGGTGTGCATTTGTTTGGCGGCACCCAGTATGGCGTCCACTGGACAGGCTTGAATGCATTTTGTGCAGCCAATACATTCGTCTTCCCGAATGTAAGCAACGGTTTTTGTGTCGCTCTCGACACCATGTTCTTCGTCCAGAGTGGGTGCTTCCACATCGAGCAGGTCGGCAATAGCATTGATGGTTGTCTGGCCACCGGGAGGGCACTTGTTGATGGTGTCACCATTGGCGATGGCTTCGGCATAGGGCCGGCAACCGGGATAGCCACATTGGCCACACTGGGTTTGTGGCAGCAGGCTGTCGATCTGTTCGACAATAGGGTCGCCTTTCACCTTGAATTTAATGGCCGCGTAGCCGAGTACAGCGCCGAATATTAAGGCGAGCCCGACTAGCGCAGTTAGTGCGGCGAGTAATGGGTTTTGGGCAATGATCTCGTACACGTTGTCGCAGTCCCTATACCAGTCCGCTAAAGCCCATAAAGGCTAGTGACATTAATCCAGCGGTAATCATGCCAATAGCGGCACCTTTAAATGGCGCGGGAACATCGGCAACGGCTAACCGCTCACGCATGGCGGCGAACAAGGTCAGTACCAGAGAGAAACCTAACGCAGCACCGAACCCGTATAAGGTAGATTCCAGCAGTGTGTGAGCCTTGGCGGTATTTTGCAGCGCAACACCCAGCACAGCACAGTTGGTGGTGATCAGGGGTAAAAATACTCCCAGAACCCGATAGAGTAGCGGGCTACTTTTTTCAATAAACATTTTGGTGAATTGCACCACGACGGCAATCACCAGAATAAAGGAGATCGTCTTCAGGTATTCGAGGTTCAGGGGGATCAAAATCCAGGAATTGACCATGTAGCTGGACATGGCAGCCAGCGTTAATACAAATGTGGTGGCCCCAGCCATACCGATAGCCGTCTCCAGCTTGCTGGAAACACCCATAAACGGGCACAGCCCGAGAAACTGGACTAGAACAAAGTTGTTCACCAGTATGGTGCTAACTAGAATAACGGCGAATTCTTGCATGGTCTTATCTCAATAGGCTCGACATTATAGCGGTATGTAAATTTTGCTAATAAGTATAAAACACTAATTTCTTAGTATATTTCGCCATAAGGCATAGCCGTAAGCCATATAGCAGGGGTATTTGTTAGGTGATTCTCTGTCCTGGTTCAGCGCCGCTATCGGGCGATAGAAGGTAGATGCCTTGTTTATCGCCCGCTGCGAGAACCATGCCTTCGGATAGACCAAAGCGCATTTTCCTCGGAGCAAGGTTCGCTACCAGTACGGTCAGTCGGCCTTCCAGATCTTCCGGTTGGTAGGAAGATTTGATGCCTGAAAATACATTGCGGGTTTCACCGCCGATGTCCAATGTCAGTTGCAGTAACTTGTCGGCACCCTCCACATGTTGGGCTTTGGTAATCAAGGCGACCCTCAGATCAACCTTGATAAAATCATCAAAATTAATTTCGTCCGCCAGTGGTTCATCTGTCAGTGGGCTGGAGGATACAACAGGTTGTGCTGTTGCAGCCGTCAGAATTTCTTTGCTTGCTTCTAGCATGGCATCCACCTTGTCTTGCTCAACACGCTGCATCAGGGGCTTGAACTTGTTTATTTTATGACCAGTGAGTGGTTGTAGCTTACCTTCCCAGCTAAGGCTATCGTTGAGGAACGTCTCGGCTTCTTTTGCCATCGCTGGCAGCACTGGTTTCAGGTATACCATCAGAGCCCTGAACAGGTTAATTCCCAAGGAGCAGATGTCTAACACGTCTTGTTCGCGCCCTTCCTCTTTGCTCAGCTTCCAGGGTTCCTTTGCTGCAATGTATTCATTGGCGGCATCGGCCAAGGCCATAATTTCACGAATGGCCTTGCCAAACTCACGGTTTTCGTAGTGGCTGGCAATGCTGTCCGCCGCAGCCGCTGATTGCTGCCATAGTGCGTCGTCTGCAATGGCGGTAGAAAGTACCCCGTCATTACCTTTGGTTATAAATTTGGCACAGCGGCTGGCAATATTAACCACTTTGCCTACGAGGTCGCTGTTAACTCGCTGAATGAAATCATCCAGGTTCAAATCGAGGTCATCTACGCCGGAGGATAGCTTGGCTGCAAAGTAGTAGCGCAAGTATTCCGGGTTGAGATTATCCAGATAGCTGCGGGCGTTGATAAATGTACCCCGAGATTTTGACATCTTTTTGCCATTGACCGTCAGGAAACCGTGCACGCAAACTCGTGTGGGTGTTCTGAACTTGGCGCTGGTCAGCATGGCGGGCCAGAACAAGGCATGGAAATTAACAATGTCCTTGCCGATGAAGTGATAGAGCTCGGCTTCAGAGTTTTGCCCCCAGAATTCATCGAAGCTCAGCCCTTCTTTTGCACACAAGTTTTTAAAGCTGGCCATATAGCCAATAGGAGCATCTAGCCAAACGTAAAAGTATTTGCCGGGTGCGTTGGGGATTTCAAAACCAAAATAGGGTGCGTCACGACTGATATCCCACTCGTGTAGTCCGCTGTCCAGCCATTCCCCAAGCTTGTTGGCGACTTCTTCTTGTACGTGGCCGGCCCGGGTCCACTCTTTCAGGAAGTCAGAAAACTCGGGTAGTTTAAAGAAATAGTGCTTGGAGTCTTTTTCTATCGGTGTGGCACCAGAAACAGCAGAGACCGGATTAATTAAGTCAGTGGGTGAATAAGTGGCACCGCAGGCCTCGCAGTTATCACCATACTGGTCATCAGTTTTACATTTTGGGCAGGTGCCTTTGATATAGCGGTCTGCCAGGAACAGGTTTTTCTCTGGGTCAAAGGCCTGAGTGATTTCTCGAGTGGCGATATGATCATTTTCATACAGACGATTGTAGATCAGTGATGACAGCTCACGGTTTTCTTCAGAATGAGTTGAATGGTAGTTGTCAAACTGAATGAGAAAGTCGCCAAAGTCTTTTTGGTGCTCGGCTTTTACCTGGCTAATAAGCGCCTCGGGAGAAATGCCTAGCTGCTCGGCCTTCAACATAATAGCCGTACCATGAGCATCATCGGCGCAGACGTAGTAACATTCGTGGCCTCGCATTTTCTGGAATCGAGCCCAAATGTCGGTTTGAATATATTCCACCAGATGGCCAAGATGGATAGATCCATTGGCATAGGGTAGTGCGCTGGTAACAAGAATTTTTCGACGTTCGGTCATGCGTTCTGTCATGTTGGTAGACTGCTGTGATTCGGTGTTTGTAATGGGGCGCCACCTTTGTGTGGGGCACAACTGTAAAGGGCCGCAACTATAACGGTTTTCCCTTGAATTTTCATTAGTTAGTAAGAGGATGAGTAATGACCGATGCACCAGTTCAGGATGGTTTGCAAGACGTTAAACATATTATTGCCGTAGCATCGGGCAAGGGCGGAGTTGGTAAATCAACGACATCCGTTAATCTGGCCTTGGCGCTGGTTGCCAAAGGAGCCAAAGTAGGTGTTGTGGATGCGGACATTTATGGTCCCAGCCTGCCGCTGATGCTGGGTGTTCCCGAAGGAACCCGCCCAGACGTGATTGACGGGAAGCTCTTTGTTCCCGTGGAGGCTCAAGGGCTTAAGACTATGTCGATGGGTTACCTTGTCACAGAGCAGACGCCAATGGTCTGGCGTGGGCCCATGGCCAGCGGAGCCTTGTTGCAAATTCTGACCCAGACCAATTGGGGCGAGCTTGATTATTTGGTCGTCGATATGCCGCCAGGCACGGGAGATATTCAGCTGACACTGGCGCAGCAGGCACAGCTTGCTGGCGCAGTGATTGTCACGACTCCTCAGGATATTGCGCTGCTGGATGCAAGAAAAGCCATAGAAATGTTTCATAAAGTAAAAATTCCAGTGCTTGGTATTGTGGAAAATATGGCGGTTCACCACTGTAGCCAATGCGGACATGAAGAGCATATCTTCGGAGAAGGTGGTGGCCAGAAAGTAGCATTGGAATATCAAACGAAAGTGCTCGGAGCTTTGCCTCTATCCTTAGCTATTCGTGAGCAAACCGATGCGGGCACACCTACGGTTGTTGCAGAGCCTCAGGGGCTGGCGGCAACCACCTATGGCAAGATCGCCGGTGAGATCATAGACCTGTTAGCAGAAAAAGGATCACCCAGCGGGCCGGAGCTTATTATTGAGTAGCGCCCATTGATGGGAGGTTTAGGATGTTGGCGAGTTGAGTGAAGGGTAAGAATAATCCTCATTGGTTATTCCTACCTGGTAGTAATGGGGTGTTTCAGCGTCTCAATAATTGGTTGATGCGTGTAGAGCCGAGGTCCAGCCGGTTGATCCATCTTTAGCGTTGTCTGAAATCTCTGGTGCTTGAACCTCGTTCTCTAGTAGTTGCTCGTCCTCCTCAAGGATAGGATTTTTGGCGCTGCTAGGGAGCTCTTCGGTTCTCGCTTGAGTTTTCCAGATTATTTCCGTTATTTCCCTTATACCATCAATGATGGGCTTGGCTTCTGGTCCAAGTTTTCCGAGAACCACTCCTGCGTCTCCGATTAGGCTCCATAGTTCATCTAAGCTCGAGAATGTTTTGTGAAGTTTTGATTGAATGCCTTCCAGTTTCCCTAGCAGTCTATGTTTATATTTTTTCTCAATTTTTCGATTCTCTGCAATGCTTTCGTGAAGCTCGTTTATCAATGATCGTATTCTGTTGAAATCTCCTTTGCTGAATTCATAAGAGAATGCCTTCTTTAACACCGACTGATACTGGTTCGTGATGGTGTTGATCCGTTGTTTTATGACATTCTCATTACTTTTGGTCTTAAAGTAGGCTCTTACTCCGGTAATCCAGTCTTTTACTGAGGGGCAATTGTGATCAATGCTTTCTGTTGCTTCTGGGCAATCTTTATGGAATTCCAGGCCGTACGTGTCCAGTATCAATTGTATGAAGGTCGCGCCCTCCCAGAGAATATCGTGCTCCTTGTCAGTCCATGATTTGCCATTATCCAGTGCGCTGATGGTTTGCAGGATCATCTCACTGGCTTTAATGATGCTTGCGACCGGGTTGTCATTTACCGTTGTTATAAAATCTTCATCAAAAAACATTACTACACCTTGGGGCGATCTAAAAAGCACGCAGCTTGCGTCATTACGGTTTTGGCATGGCAAAATAAGTGAGCGTGGCTGCAACCACTGGCCCACCTGTTAGTGTCCAGGCCGATCTTATATAAGATCGGCTAATTCACCGGTAAACTTTATAGCGCTGATGTATTTTTGTCTTCCGCCCCCACCCTCTGTCGCACTTTTTCCCTTGCAACTATTTCAGCATTAAACGGTTGTTGGCGTTTTTCCTGGGGGTGGAATTACCTGTTAGGTGATCCAGTAAATAGCGTGGCTCAGATGTGTCAACGGGTGCTTTGATCAGCTCGGTCAACAAGGTATGATGGCCGACTTTTAGTGCCAAATAGTTTTGGTAAGTCAGTCATTATGAGTAGGTGCTTATGAGTATTAAGTCCGATAAATGGATCACCCGTATGTCTCAGGAACACGGTATGATCGAGCCGTTTCAGGGTAGACAGGTTCGTCAGCCAGACCCCAATGGCGAGAAGGTGATTTCCTACGGTGTTTCAAGTTACGGTTATGATGTTCGCTGTGCTGATGAGTTCAAGATCTTCACCAATATTCATTCCAAGACCGTCGATCCGAAACACTTTGATGAAGATGCCTTTATCGATGTGAAGGGCGACTACTGCATTATTCCTCCGAACTCCTTTGCCTTGGCTCGGACTATTGAATATTTTCGCATTCCTAGAAATGTATTGACGGTGTGTTTGGGTAAATCTACCTATGCCCGATGCGGTATTATCGTGAATGTCACCCCGCTGGAACCTGAATGGCAAGGTCACGTGACACTGGAGTTTTCCAATACCACCAGCCTTCCAGCAAAAATTTATGCTAATGAAGGCGTCGCTCAGATGCTGTTTTTTGAGTCTGACGAGGTGTGCGAAGTCTCTTATGCAGACCGCGGCGGTAAATACCAAGGTCAAACTGGCGTTACCCTGCCAAAAGCTTGACCCAAGGCCTCTCTTAGGTGCCATACCTGTGGCAGGTATGGCGCTGCTGTCGACAATTATTCATGTCTGGTTGTTAACTGCCGTATACCCATGGTGAACGGGTAAGCGCCACGGACAGAATGTAGCCGAACGTGGCTATTGCCAGCAGGCTGAATAAGAGTCTGACACCTGCAGTTTTACCTCTTTTTATAGCAATCGTGCCGGTCACGATATAGACGAGCAACGCTATAAATTTAGCCGTTAGCCAGTTATCTACAAAAGGATACTGGTGGCTGATAATCATCATGTAAATGGCGCAACCAAGCAGTAGGGTATCGTTGATGTGAGGGGCGACCTTGACCCATTTTTGTTGTAGTTTTGGCGACTCAGTGACCGACCAGAGACTGCGAATAATGAAAAGGCTAATGCTGATGACAGCAAAGCTTACATGTGCATTTTTGATAATAAGGTACACGTTATTGTGCTTCCGTCAGGGTGGTTATGTTGAGTCGGCCTCTAGCCTTTTAGGCGAACCTAATACTCGCGGCTATTATTCTTTGGGCTTATCAGTACCAAGTAGTGCATTCCGGAGTTCTCGAGCCTTACTTTGAAGGCTGCGGGTATTTTCTGGCCCCATTCTCAGTAATTGTTTCTGAATAGCGGGGAGCGTCTCCAGTTGCTTGTCGGCATATTTGTAGTGCACCGATTCCTGAGTTAAGGCTACAGGTGTACCCGGGATGGGGGTTGCTAATACCTGATCCAGTGCCGCGATAATGGCGTTATCTAAATCCTCCGCAGGGTAGCCTAGCTCTTCATAGGCTTGTTCAAGCAGCGGGCGGTAAAGATGAAAGAAATTAATAAGCTGGCTGCTATCGACACTTTCGATGACCTTCACTAGATAGTTGTAGCGCTGGTAGTTATTTGGGTCTATCCAGAGGCGTTCACCTTCTTTTCTCGCCAGAAATTTACTTTTTGGGGTGGGCACGTTGAGCATTTTGGGTAATAAAATACCGCGGGAAAGCCCGTCGATCATGGTAATGCTGCGACGGATGATATGGTCAGTGTGAAACCATTGAGATAATGTGCCACTCGGTGTCAGTGCATTCAGTCTTTTTCTGGCATTTTCATCACTTTCATTTAACGTGGGTAAAACGACTGATAGCTCGGCAGCTGTGGGCTTTTCTGGAATGTCTTCAGTGATGACAGCGGTGGCTGTTGAGGGTGGGTTAACGACGGGTGCGGGTTCTTCAAGCGTCAATGTTTCAGAGTGCATTTCTGTGGACTCGGGCGGAGTTGATGTTGGCATCAATAGGAAATAACCCAGTCCTCCCAAAATGCAGAGCATAATCACCAAAAGAATCCATTTGTTATCTGAACCTGTTGAGGTTGACCTCTCTGGGCGCTCTTCTGGTGAGATTTGCATGATTCAGCTCCGTGTTGGGTGTTGTGATTATCGCTACAGGTTTTCCACCATGATTTATTCATTCACCATTGAAAGAGTCAGACGTTGTTTGTCTAGGTTGCCTTCTTTTAGGGTGATTTTATAGTCCTCTCCGCCTTTTTCCCGCTGCCAGAGTTGTACCATAAGGTAGTTCCACTGTGGGGCGAACCAGAACAATGTCTCCCGGTCGTCATCTTCTCGCACGCGTCTTACTTTTAGGGCTGTGATTTTACCCATTGGTGTGTCGAGGATTTCCTCACCCAGAGTTTCAAAATTGTATTGCTTGACCCGGCCACGGCTGATGACTTGATATTGCAGGGGAGAAACCTGATTGACCAGATCCCTCTGAAGCTGTACCTGATAGGTTAGTCGGTTGAGTAAACCGTCTTCCAGTGTGACCTGGCGCTCTTTCTTTTTGGCCTTGTAGTTGGCGACACCAGAATTTCGGTCATATTTTAGTTTCTCGGTTTTCTTCATACCCAAAATATTTCGTTTGTACTGATAACCCTGATCAACAATGCGTTGGCCTGTATCGAGTGTGAACGTGCCTTCTTCCTCTATGCTGCTGAGCATGTTTTTGGCTGTCGTGGTTAACACATACTGGTTGCCATCAAATGTCAGCTGTCTTTCTGCTTTGATGTTCATACCGTTGTAGCTGGCAGCATAGGAGAGTTGGTAAGGGGTTAATGCTGGATCAAAATTGGTGTCATCACTGGCCATGGAAACCTGCAGGGTGCTCAGTAGCATGAGGCATGAAAGGGTAAAAATAGTTATGACTTTGGTCATGGTCGCCCGACCTAGATTGAGGTGCTGGTATAAGTACATAGAGAGGTTGATTCCCTGAAATGCCCAAGACGATTGTTAGATACAGTTTAGCCCTTATTGTTCAGTGAATGCAGTAGAAAAGGGAAATCCCGTGTCTGGCAGCGCTTCATCATTGAGATGGGGCACGCCATTTTGTAACCTCAGTTTTCCTTCGCAATACCATTGGGCTGCCAGTGGGTATATTTGATGTTCCTGAATAAGAATTCTACTGGCTAATGTGTCGGCAGTATCGCCGTTCAGTATGGGGACTTCTGCCTGAATTATTGCTGGCCCACCATCCAGATCACAGGTGACAAAATGCACAGTGGCGCCGGCCTTCCTGTCTCCGGCATCAATGGCCCGCTGGTGAGTATGCAGGCCAGGGTACTTGGGAAGCAGAGATGGATGTATATTCATGATGTGACCAGCGAAGCGATTGACAAACTCAGGCGTTAGGATTCGCATAAACCCGGCCAATATCACCAGATCCGGTTGGTAACTTGCCACTCTTTCGGCAAGTTCGGCATCAAAGCTGGCCCGGTCGGCAAATGCCTTGTGGTTCAAAACTTCCGTGGGGATCCCGGCATTTTGAGCGCGTTCTAACCCCAGTACACCCGCTTTATTGCTAAGCACGCCTACTATATCTGCATTGAGCTGGTTACTTTTGGTTGCATCAATAAATGCTTGCAGGTTACTGCCGCTGCCCGAAATTAGTACGACTAACCGAGACCGTTTACCTGATGTCATGGATTACAGTCCTTGCAGTTCGACCTGTTCTTCGCCTGGTTCGGCATGGGCAATAGTGCCGATAATAAAGGCGTCTTCCCCGGCGGCATGCAGGGTGTCAATGGCGTCATCAGCAGCTTCACCGGGGACGCAGACGACCATGCCTACGCCACAGTTGAAGGTGCGGTGCATTTCTTCTGGTTCTACATTGCCGTTTTCTTGCAGCCAATCAAAAATGGCTGGTCGCTGCCAGCTGGAGGTGTCAATGATGGCTTTGGCGTTGGCCGGTAATACCCGTGGAATATTTTCCAGTAGGCCACCACCAGTAATATGCGAGATGGCATGAACCGGTACATGGGCGTGATCGACCAAGGCGAGAATTGATTTCACATAGATGCGGGTGGGGGTAAGCAACGCTTCGCCCAGTGGCTTTCCATCTACTTTGTCATTGCGAACATCGGCACCGGAAACATCAATAATTTTACGGATCAGCGAGTAACCATTGGAGTGGGGCCCGCTGGCCGCGATTCCAATTAACGTATCGCCCACATGCACGGCGCTGCCATCAATAATGTCGGCTTTTTCTACGATTCCAACGCAGAAGCCTGCAAGGTCGTAGTCTTCACCTTCATACATGCCGGGCATTTCTGCTGTTTCTCCGCCGACCAGAGAGCACCCAGATTGAGTGCAACCCTCACCGATACCGGCTACAACCGCAGCGGCAGTATCAACGTTAAGTTTTCCCGTTGCGTAGTAGTCGAGAAAAAATAGTGGCTCAGCACCACAAACCACAAGATCGTTGACGCACATAGCGACCAGATCTATGCCGATGGTGTCATGCAACCCTAGATCCATTGCCAGCTTTAATTTGGTTCCAACCCCATCGGTGCCAGATGCCAGTACTGGCTCATCGTAGCCACTGGGTAAACTAAATAGTGCGCCAAATCCGCCCAGTCCCGCGAGTACTTCAGGTCGACGAGTGCGTTTGGCAACATCTTTGATTCGTTCAACGAGGGCATTGCCTGCATCGATATCGACACCGGCGTCTTTATAGCTGAGAGGGGTTGGCTGTTGGTCGCTCATACATTGCCTTATGGTTATCTAGCCGTTGCTTTGTAGTGGGGCTGATTAAAAGAGCGAGTATTTTATATGAAAACCCACGAACTGGCAGTTAGATAATGGGTCTATTTAGCCTCTGCTGTTACAATCGCGCCATGAAAAACCTCTTCGCGATTAAAAATGTACTGATTTACCTAATGGTTTCGGCGTTGTTTTTGCCATTGGCGTTTGCCGAGCCAGTTTCAGATCTGTACAAAACGGTGGTTCCTGTGTCCGGGCAAGACGCTAACGAGCGCTTGCGAGCTATGAGAATTGGCCTGGAAAAGGTACTGGTTAAGGTGACCGGCGACAGTCAGGTGCTACTTAAAATGGGCGGGGCGGATGCATTTTCCAATGCCAAGCGCTATGTAACACAGTATGGCTACGTAAGTTCTAGGAACCCTTTGGTCGAAACCCCTTCGGGATCGCCGGAAATTGGCTTAAGCCTAAGCTTCGCTGAGTCATCGATTAACCGGTTACTTCGTCGGTACCAGCTGCAGATATGGCCGTCGGATAGACCGGGGTTGTTGGTGTGGGCCGTGATTGACGACCCGGTGGTGGGAAAGAACTTTGTCTCAGCTGAGACGTTGCCAGTAGCGCTGGAAGCCTTGCAGGCGCTGATGGATGACCGTGGGGCGCCCCTGATATTGCCGCTGCTGGACTTGCAGGATCACCAGACTGTTTCTGTCGGAGACGTGTGGAACCTTAACCCCGTTAAGTTGGCCGCTGCGGCCAAGCGGTATGATACTGAGTCGTGGTTGGCGCTGCGTCTCTATAAGAGTTCAACGGGGCAGTGGCGGGGTGCCCGGCTGTTAAATCTCAACGGCGATGAAAACTTGAGCACACTGGCAGCCAATAGTTTGTCTGAGCTGATGAGCCAAGTGGTTCAAGAGGTTGTCGACAGTTTGGCCAGTCGTTATGCCTACACGCCAAAACTCGTCAATGAAGAGCTCCTGGTTCAGGTTGAAAACATCGATAATTATAAGGTGTTTAATCAGGTCGTCAGCTACTTCGAGTCACTTGAAGTTGTTAATCATCTCAGCGTAGATTTTGTGGATGACGATCGCCTGGGGCTTCGGCTGTATGTCGAAGGTGACATTGATTTATTACTGAATACATTACGCCGAGATCGACGTCTGGTCGAGTTGGTGGATGTGGCTATGCCGAACTCTCAAATTGGTGCCCCTGTTCCAGCGGCTACGATGCCTGTTCCAGAAGCTACGATGCCTGCTTCAGAAGCCAAGATGCCTGCTTCAGAAGAGAGTCTGCCCAATCCTGAATTGACTGAACCGGTTCAAGCGGCCTCTGTACCCGCTGTGATTAAACGTTACCGCTTTCGCTGGGGAGGGCAGTAGTGCCCAAACAACTCAGTCTGAGTGTTAATCTGAACGACGACGCAACTTTTGATAATTTCTTTCTTGAAGAGCACGATCAAAAGCGCCAGGTGGTCGGCTTGTTACGCAATCAGCTCATGTCTGGGGAAGAACCCTTTGTCTACCTCTGGGGTGCGGTAGGTAGCGGTGTTTCTCACTTATTGCAGGCTAGCTGCCACAATGCAGCAGCTAGTGGATTGCCAGTACAGTACTTGCCTTTATCCGAGTTGATGGATTGCCCCCCCCAGGCGCTTCTGGAAAACCTTGAGAAAATGTCGTTGATTTGCCTCGATGATATACAGGTTGTAGCGGGAAATGCTGAATGGGAAGAGGCGTTGTTTGGTCTTTATAACCGCGTCAGAGAGTCGGGTAGTCGGCTACTTGTCGGCGCCGAGGCCGCACCGCGTGAGCTTCCCCTGCAGTTGGTCGATTTACAATCTCGTTTGGGGTGGGGGCCGGTGTTTCAACTGCCTCCCTTGGCTGACGAGCTTAAGGTGTCGGTGATTCAGTTCAGGGCTTCTCGTCGAGGCATGGTGTTGGGTGATGAGGTGGCCAGTTACCTGATTAATCGAGCTGCTCGAGATTTAGCCGGGTTGATGTCTTGTCTCGACACCTTGGAAACGGCTTCTTTAGAGGCCGGCAGAAAGCTCAGTATCCCTTTTGTTAAGCAGGTATTTGGCTTCAAACCAATGATTAACAACTGATGGCTTTGATTTCCAGATAATCTTCAAACCCGTATTTTCCCCACTCTCGACCATTTCCAGACTGTTTGTATCCGCCAAAGGGCGCATCATAGCCGTGGGCGGCATAATTGATTCCCACCATGCCAGCTCGGAGTCGGCGGGCGATGTGTTGACCGCGATCTACATCGCCAGTTTGGATATAGGCGGCAAGCCCGTAGACTGTATCGTTGGCAATCTGGATAGCCTCGTCTTCATCGTTATAGGGAATCATCACCAATACCGGTCCAAATACTTCTTCCTGGGCGATGGCCATTTGGTTGTTTACATCGGCAAAAAGTGTGGGCTTGGCGTAATGGCCTGTCTCTAATCCCTTGGGTTTTCCCGGGCCACCAGCGACCAGTCTGGCTCCTGTGTCGATAGCGGTCTGTATTAGCTGTTGAACCTTGTCATATTGGTTGCGACTTGCCAGAGGCCCTAGATGTCGACCGGCCTTGTCAGGATGATCTACGTTGACTTTTTCAACGGCCGTTTTGGCTAACGCTACCGCTTCGTCATATCGCGATTTTGGCACTAGCATGCGGGTGGGCGCATTGCAGGACTGACCGGTATTTTCCATACAGTGGAGGACGCCCTTTGTTACCGCGACTTCAAAGTCAGCATCGTCCAGCAGGATGTTGGGTGATTTTCCACCGAGCTCCTGTGCCACTCGCTTTACGGTATCGGCAGCAGCCTTTGCCACACTTGCACCTCCACGGGTAGAACCGGTAAATGAAATCATCTGGATGTCCGGGTGTTTGGCCAATGCTGTTCCTACAACGGTGCCGTCACCGTTCACCAGATTAAAAACCCCGGGAGGAAATCCCGCCTGATCAATCATTTCTGTAAACAGGTAGGCACTAAGGGGTGCCACGCCGCTGGGCTTTAGAACCATGGTGCAACCCGTAGCGATTGCGGGCGCGACCTTGCAGGTGATCTGATTGATCGGCCAGTTCCAGGGGGTGATCAAGCCACAGACGCCTATGGGTTCTTTGACAATTAGGGTGTTATTGATGCGCTGTTCGAATTCATAGTGTCTAAGGGCATCAATCGCACTTTGAATATGGCCGCGACCACAGTCGGCCTGTGCTCTCTCGGCAAAACTCACCGGAGCGCCCATTTCCAGGCGCATGGCTTCTGCCATTTCGCTATACCGTGCCATGTAAATGACCAGAAGCTTTTCAAGTAGCGCTAGCCGTTGCTCGGGGCTGGTTTGAGAAAATCCATCAAAGGCGCTGTTGGCAGCGGCGACGGCCTTATCGACATCGGTCGTGGTTCCTAGGGATATAACCGCGACGGGTTGTTCTGTGGCGGGGTTTTCGACGGGAAAATCGTTGGCTTGAACAGGGTCAACCCACTCGCCATTGATGTAGAACTTGCGACAGTCTTTCATGGGCGCCCCCAGCGATGTATCGTTTTTATGGATGATAGCAATGTATCAACCTCTTTATGAGGACAGGTATACCTCTTATGGGGGGCATGTTTTCGTTCAGCCGGCCAAGTTGATTATTGGCGTCGTTAATTTGAGGGGCCAGATTCGGGGAGGTTATTAGTTTCCTCCGTCAGGTTGGCGACCACCTGTTGAAGTGTTGCAACAGTTTGTGGCCCAAGTAACACCTTTCGAAACCGTCCTTGCGGGTCAACGACCAGGGTTTCTGGCAGCACGCCACTTGGCATTACGTCAAACTGTGAGCGGGGGTCTTCGGTTAGCACAGAGAATTTAATGTCCATGGCTTTCGATTGTTGTGCCAACTGCTCCCCTTGAATACCGTCAAAGTTTACCGCCAAGACACGAGCCTGCCCGGTCATCTCTTTTTGAAAGTCATTGAGTTCGGGCATCTCTTTTCTGCAGGGCTTACACCACTCCGCCCAGTAGTTAATAAAAATTACCTTGCCCTGTAGTTCGGAAAAACGAAGTTCGCCGCCATCGAGTAGTGGGTAGGCGGGTTCTCGTTCGGCACAGGCAGATGAGAGCAGTAGAAAAAGGCCAAATAGCAGCTTAGCAATCTTGATCATTAACGTTTTCCTCGGAAAATAGTTGGGCGATGGTCGGGGATAACGTTTCGTCAATTTGCTGGTTGGCATGATTTAAAATCCCGGAAAATTGGTCATACCAAGGGTATTTTTCCAGTGCCTCTAAGGCTTTTTGGCTGGGTTGTGTGGCAAGCCCTTGGCCACACAGGGCCGCCAGGTCGGTTAGGTGAAGTTGGCTGGGATCACGTGTGATGACATAGTGGCCCGATGCTGTTTCGGCCAGCAAATGGTTGTCCATGAGCAGGTTGCGCAATCTCCTCCAGTGTTGTTCGTCGATTCCAGCGTGAATAACGTCCCTGTTTGACAGCGCGTTGCCATATTGTTGTTTGTGCCAGCACTCCCACAGAATGATCAGCAATGCGGTGAGATCAGGAAAGTCGAATCCTTTCCATGTGGTTTTAAATGTCTCCATTGATCGTATCAGCTCAGCGCCGCCGAGTACGATAATCCACATCAGGTATATCCAGAGGAGGAACGTTGGGAAAATAGCAAAGGCACCATATACGTTGGTGTAGCTGGAGTGAGCAACCAGCGTACCAAAGCCTATTTTGGCCAGTTCAAAACAAACAGAGGTAATGAGTCCACCGATAACGGCATACCGGGTTGATACCTTGCAGTTGGGGACAGCAATAAATAG
>Ga0209121_10001264_pt1 | contig 26567 bp, 25 predicted proteins | sample Cruoilmetagenom3_FD_187292 | JGI IMG/M metagenome (GOLD analysis project Ga0209121, IMG submission 187292) | Oil polluted marine microbial communities from Coal Oil Point, Santa Barbara, California, USA - Sample 3 (SPAdes) (version 2) | ecosystem: Environmental > Aquatic > Marine > Oil seeps ...
CGCATAAACGAAGGGCACAAAGTGGCGGTATTTTACTCCGCTACAACCGCGTCACGCAGTCGTTTCTGTGGCCCAATATTGCTCCGCGTTTTACACGCCGCATGATCCCCCGCCGGATTGCGCCGCCCCAGCATCCAGCCTGTAAAAAACATCAACCCTGTCATCGCCGTGGTCAGCGTCAGAAACGCGGGCAGGCTTGCCACACCCGCAGGAACCACGCGAACGGATTGAAACAACAGCGCAGGCAACGCTACGTAAAAAATGAACGCATCGAGCCATTTCTGACCCTCTGCCGGGTAACGCAGCAATTTTTGCGCAAGAACACCGATCAGGATATAGAAAAAGAACGGCGCGATCAGGCCCAGACCGACGATCACGAAATCAGTCCAAAGGGTATGTTAAAGGTATTCATAACCGTTACCATTCGTCCAAAGCGGTACGGCGCGCAATTCAAAACTGAGATTTAGGAGACAAGAACGCGGTCACGAAATAATCCCGCACAGTCTGACCTGCGGCCGATAGCGTACCGGCACGCCGTACTGCCAACCCGACGTCCATCGTGGGTATTTCCACGCTGGTTGGCACAGTTTCAATCCGCCGCCCTTCCAGCGACCAGGGCCGGTAGACCATGTCTGACAGGATCGTCACGCCTTGCCCGTTGGCGACCAGCGACCGCACCGCTTCAACCGATGAGGTACGCAGTTTGACGTCAGGACTGCAATTGTTGGCATTCCAGTATTTCATGCTCGAATGCGCCGCTTCATCCACAGTCAGCATGACGTATGGCTCTTGTGCAATCTCTTGCAATGACACTTTGGCAGCTCTGCAAAACGGGTGGCTGGCGGGCACCCACAGCCGGCGCTGGGATTTCATGAGCGTCTGTGTTTCAATCTCGTCGTGGTTGATGTTCGACGTAAGCGCCACCGCCATATCGATCTGAGAGGCCAGCAATTGCTGTTCGATTGCTTGACGGTTCAGCTCGACGATCTGGATATCGATGCCGGGGTACAGCTGCCCCAGACGCCCCAAATGATAGGGCAGGAAGTAGCCGATCACGGTATAGGTCACGGCCAGAGTGATGGTGCCGCGCATATCAGTGTTGCGCTGGTCCAATTGCTGCGCCGCGTCCAGCTTTTCCAGAATATCGCGGGCGGAATGCAGAAATTCTCGCCCCGCTTCCGTCAACTCCATCCCCTGGGCGCGGCGGACGAACAGCCTGGCGCCTAGAATCGTCTCCAACTCGCGCACCGATCCGGTCACGGCAGATTGCGAGATCGACAATAATTTGGCCGCGCGGCTTACTTGTCCGGTGTCGGCGGTGGCCACGAAATACTTAAGATGTCTGAAATTCATGAATCTCTCCAGTATTCAGATATTCTGATAATGTATTCGCGAAAAAATGAAATACCAATTTTAGTCGAAAGATGCATCTTAGGTGAAATAGGTCACGGAGGGTGCGACGATGAAACAAGCAGTCGATCTGAATTGCGACATGGGCGAAGGCTTCGGCCAATGGGTGCTGGGCGACGCGCCTGACGAAAAGATCATGCAGATTATCAGCAGCGCCAACATCGCGGCTGGGTTTCACGCAGGTGATCCCAATTCGATGGACCGCGTGGTCAAGCTGGCCCAATCGCATGGAGTGGGCCTTGGCGCGCACCCCGGATACGCCGATCTGCAAGGGTTCGGCCGTCGCTATATCAAGATGGACACGGCAGAACTGATCAACAACATCGTCTACCAGATCGGAGCCATCCGCGAATTTGGCCGCCGCCACGGCGCACCTTTGCAGCATGTGAAACTGCACGGCGCGCTCTATATGGAAGCCGCCGCAAACGAAGACCTGTCTCAACAACTGGTCGATACAATGCAAGTCATCGCCCCCGACGCCTTGCTGTTTTGTATGGGCATTTCCAAAACCTATGCCGCGGCACGGCGCGCGAACCATCCGGTGATCCGTGAATTCTATGCCGACCGCGAATACGACAACACCGGATCCATAGTATTCGCCCGTCAGGTTGGCCGCCCCGACCCGGCCAAGATCGCCGAGAAATGCGTGAAAGCCTGCAAAACCGGCAAGGTCACAACGGTAGAGGGCGACGAAATGGAAATCGAGTTTGAATCGATCTGCTTTCACTCGGACACCCCCGGCGCGCTGGATATGGGCAACGCGATCCGGCAAGGCCTGACGGACGCGGGCATCCGCATCACCGCAGCCAGGGATTTCAGATAACCCTTCAACAGGAGACACATCATGGTAGCTATCCAATCCCCGGTCCCCGGCACTTTCTACACTCAAGCCTCGCCCGAAGAGCCGATGTTCAAGTCCGCAGGGGACGCTGTAGCGGCGGGCGATACCATCGGTCTGGTCGAGGTGATGAAAACCTTTATCGAGGTCAAGGCGGAGGCGACAGGCACCTTCAAAGGCTACGTGGCTGGCGACGGTGCGGCGGTCACAGCCGGTGAGGTTTTGGCAGAACTGGAAGACTAGGGATGCCAATCAAGCGCCTCTTTATCGCCAACCGTGGCGAAATCGCCGTGCGCATCATCAGGGCGGCGCAGGCCATGGGTATTCACACCATTCAGGCCCATTCTGAAGCAGATGCAGAAATGCTGGCCGTGCGCATGGCAGACGAGGCTGTGTGCATTGGCCCCGCGCAAGCCGCGCAATCCTATCTGGATGTTGTGGGCATCGTTAAGGCGGCTCAGGCCACCAACGCGGACGCGGTTCACCCCGGTTATGGCTTTCTGGCGGAAAACGCAGGTTTCGTGCGTGCGCTGGATGCTGTCGGTATCATCTTTGTCGGGCCGTCGGCAGATACGATCGACCGTATGGGCGACAAGGTGGCAGCACGCCAGGCAGCAGAAGCAGCAGGCGTTCCGGTTGTGCCCGGATCAAAAGGCCGTCTGGAAACCACAGACGACGCGGTAATAGTCGCCACGGAGGTCGGTTATCCGGTGATGATCAAAGCCGCCGCAGGCGGTGGCGGCAAAGGCATCCGCATCGCAGAAAACGAAGACGACTTGCGGAAAATGGCCCCCCAGGCACAGGCAGAGGCCAAAGCGTCATTCGGTGATGGCGGGCTGTACCTAGAACGCGCCATCCAAAACCCGCGCCACATCGAAGTGCAAATACTCGGGGATGGTAAAACCGCCATACATTGCTTCGAACGGGAATGCTCGATGCAGCGCCGCCGTCAAAAGGTGTGGGAAGAAGCAGGTGCCGAGTGCCTTGATGATGCCACCCGCACTCATCTGTGCGATACGGCGGTCTCGCTCGCTATGGCTGTAAATTACGTCGGCGCAGGTACGCTCGAATACCTCTATGATGCCGAGACCAAAGAATTCTACTTTATCGAAATGAACACGCGCATTCAGGTCGAACACCCCGTGACCGAAATGATCACCGGCATCGATCTGGTCCAGGAAATGATCCGCGTCGCAGGCGGTGAACGCCTGAGCCATAAGCAAGAAGACGTCAAACGCACAGGCCACGCCATTGAAGTCCGCCTGAACGCCGAAGACCCGTTGATGCAATTCATGCCTTTCCCCGGGCAGGTCAGTGCGATGACGATCCCCTCAGGCGAGGGCATCCGTTTCGATCATTTCTTGTACGAGGGCTATCAAATTCCGCCCTTCTACGACTCCTTGTTGGGCAAATTGATCGTCCATGCAGAGACGCGCGCAAAGGCGGTTGACCTGATGATCACCGCGCTCAATGGTCTTAAAATCTACGGGATCAAGACGACGATACCGCTGCATCTGGCGCTGGCCAATGACCCAACGGTGCGCAGCGACGACTTTCATACACAATGGCTCGAACCGTGGCTGGCGGCGGGCAATCTGAAAACCTAGGCGGAGATATCCCATGAAAACACGCTATACATACGGTGGGGACGAACACATCTATGTCGAGATGGACGATGAAATGTCGCTTGATGCGTTTTTCAAATCCCTCTCGATGAGCAACGCGGTGCGCGATGCGGACATCCACGGTGTGACCGAAATCTGCCCCGCCAATGCGTCCTTTCAGGTCAAATTCGACCCTGACATGATTCATCCCGACGAAATGATGCGCCGGATCAAAGATCTGGAGCACAATGCAGATGACGCCGACAAGCGGATGAAAACCCGCATCATCGAAATCCCTGTCTATTATCAGGATCCGTGGACGCATGAGACGCTGATGCGATTTCGCGAACGCCACCAAGACCCGAATGGCACCGATCTGGACTATGCCGCGCGGATCAACGGCTATGACAATGCCGAAGCCTTCATCGAAGCGCATCATTCCCAGCCGTGGTTCGTATCCATGGTAGGTTTCGTGGCCGGCCTGCCGTTTCTCTATCAACTGGTGGAGCGCGACAAACAGTTGCAGGTCCCAAAATACCTACGCCCGCGCACCGATACGCCGAAACAAACCGTGGGTTATGGCGGTTGTTTCTCCTGCATCTATTCGGTCCGTGGTGCGGGGGGGTATCAGATGTTCGGGATCACCCCGATGCCTATCTTTGACCCTGAGGGCAAGCAAAACTATCTGCGGGACTTTATGGTGTTTTTCAAACCCGGTGACATCGTGAAATGGAAACCAATCGACCGCGCTGAATACGACCGCATTCTGTCCGAGGTCGAGGCGGATACTTATGTGCCCCGCATAGCAGAGGTCGATTTTGATCTAGATGCGTTCAACGCGGATATTTCCGGCACCAACGCCAAACTGATGGAGGCTCTCAATGTCGCTTAAGATTGTACAACCCGGCCTTTCGACCTCCATCCAGGACCTTGGCCGCCCCGGATTTTTTCATCTGGGCATTCCAATTGGTGGGGCGATGGATCGTTTCGCCTTGCGCTGCGCCAACATGCTGGTGGGCAATCCCGAAGGTGCCGCTGGTTTGGAGGTTGTTTTCATGGGCCCGCAGATCGAATTCACCCGCGACGCGCTCGTCGCTGTAACGGGTGCTGATCTGCCCGCCAAAGTGGATGGCGAACCTCGCGATGGCTGGACCTCGTTTGAGGTGAAGGCAGGCCAGACGCTTAGCTTCGATTTTCTGAAATCCGGTGCGCGGGCCTATATCGCGATCAGCGGTGGCATTGATACACCCCCCGCATTGGGCAGCCGGTCCACCTACCCCATTGGTGCGCTGGGTGGCGTAGAAGGCCGCAACATCGCAGCAGGCGACGTGATCCCGCTGGGCGAGGCTGACTTGATCGAAGCCGGCCAGACCGTGCCCGCAGACCTGCGCCGGATGCCGGGAAATTCCGCAGAATTGCGCGTGTTGCCGGGGCTATACTGGCACCGTCTGACAGAAAAAGCCCAGCAAGGGTTCTTCGATGACGACTGGACCGTGGCGTTAGAAGCGGACCGCATGGGATATCGCTTCAAAGGTGGCAGCGCCCTGGAGTTCGTGGACCGCGAACAGCCGTTTGGCGCTGGCGCAGACCCGTCCAACATTGTCGACGGGTGCTATTCCTACGGGTCGATCCAAGTCCCAGGAGGGTTAGAACCCATCGTGCTGCACCGCGACGCGGTATCGGGCGGCGGGTATTTCACTCTAGGCGCGATCATATCCGCAGATATGGACTTGATCGGGCAACTGCAACCGCACACCCCAGTGAAATTCGTCAAGGTCGATATGGATCAAGCGCTCGCCGCTCGCAAAGCCCGCAAGAAAATGCTGGCCGAAGTGCGGGCGCATCTTGGTTAAAACTACTGCTGTGGTAAAGCGACGGCGACGCCCCGAGATATGCTTTGAACGGGCGAGAAAACTGTGACAGATCATAAATGCTGTAGCAAAAACCGATGGTAGACAGCGGCTCATCCCGCGTGTTGGTCGGATCGCCCCCGACCGCCACCTGCCGGCAATCGCACACTTGCTGCAACACCGTCTTGTTCGCCGTGCTGGGACGTGAACTTACACGAAACCGGCGTTTACGTGCTGACGGCGCAGGCCTAACATGCAAGGCAGCGTTCATGTGTGCTGCCTTGCACTTAGGATTTTTCCATGCCCACTAACTTATCAACCGACTACAAACTCGCCTCGCCCCCGCGCGTCAAACGCCGCAAATTGCGAGTGCGGGGGACCGACGTGACTTTGGTTGAACAGGTGCGCAAACAGGCCGCAGCAGACCTGCAAATCGACATCGAATTCGAAGTGCTCGATTTCCTGACGTGCCAGCATCGCGCGGCCATGGACCCGGAAAACTATGACGTCTATGAGCAGTGTTTTCATAACCTCGACATCGTTTGGTACTGGGGTGCGCTGCAACCCATCGACACCGACCGCATCACCGAATGGGATAATATCGGTGATCTGGCCAAAGACGGCGGCATCAGCAAATACACGTGGCAAGGCCACGGCGACGCGCCCATTCGAAAGCTTTATGTGCAGCCTGACGGCATGATCGGCCAGCAGCAAATGCGCCATATTTCGATGCTACCGACGGCGCATAACATGGACAGTTTTGGCTACGACCGGCGCGTTTTCGGGGACGGCGGACCAGATGGCCCCAGCTGGGCTTGGCTTTTTGATCCGCGCGCCAAGGGGCGTATCGCGCTGGTGGACGAGCCCGCCATTGGCATCTTTGATGCGGCCCTTGCCGCGGAAGCGAACGGCGATCTGACATTTGCTGACATCGGCAACATGACCATAGACGAAATCGACAGCCTTATGGCGCTCTTGGAAACCTTGCGCCAGCAGGGGTTTTTCTGCGGCACATGGGTAGCCCCGCAAGAAGCCGAGGCGATGCTGCACGCCGACCGCGTTTCTGTTCAGAGCATGTGGGCGCCATCCTATGGCAACCTGGGCGCAATGGAGGGCGTATTTACCGAAAGCGTTCCGCGCGAAGGTTATCGAGCATGGCATGGCGGTGCATCACTGGCGCGACATTTGTCGGGGGCGCAACTGGATGTTGCCTATGATTACCTCAACTGGTGGCTAACCGGCCCTGCGGGTGCGATGATGGCACGGCGAGGATACTATATGACTGTCCCCAAAAGGGTACGCGAACAACTCGCGCCCGAGGAATGGGATTACTGGTACGACGGCCAGATTGCGCGAGCAGACCTGCAAGGACCGGCAGGCAACACCGTGGTGCGAGCCGGTCAAAAACGGCCCGGCGGTGCCTACCGTGACCGCGTCAGCCGGATTGCTATGTGGAACATGGTGATGGACGAATACAACTATGCGGCTCGGGCATGGAAGCACTTTGTCTCTTCGCTGCGCGAGGTCACCGCATGATCCGTGAACGCACATTGGGCCAGGAACCACTATATCAGGTGATCAGCCACATCTTGCGCGGCAATATCACATCAGGCCGCTTGCCCCAGGGACTGGTCCTGATCGAAGGGCCGATTGCAAAAATGATGCAAACCAGTCGCGCGCCGGTTCAAGCCGCACTGCGCAATCTCAACGACGCAGGGCTTATCCACCGGTTTCGTGGGCGTGGCTATCTGGTTGGACCACCAACCGAAACGCTGACCCCGATCCGGCGCAGCCTTGACGACTTCAAGCTTGATATCTCCGAGCAATCGAAATCCGCCCTTGAAATCCGCGGCACATGGCTGCGTGTTTATGATCAGGTAGAGGCCGAAATTGCTGCCTGTCAGATTTTTGGCGAATACCGCGTGATCGAAACCGAACTGGCCGATTACCTTGGCGTAAGCCGGACCGTGGCGCGGGATGTGCTTAGCCGTTTGAACGAACGCGGGTTAGTGCGCAAAGGGGCGACATCCCACTGGCTTGCTGGCCCACTTACCGCGCGGACCTTGCGCGAGAAATTCCAGCTGCGCGGTATTGTCGAACCCGAGGCGCTGCGCCTTGCCGCTGATCATATTAACCCGCTTGAAGTCGGCCGCATCCGTGACGAAATCAATAGCGGTGCCGTTACCGGGTCCGACGTGCTCGAAAACGCTTTTTTGCGCATCTGTCTGGAACGCGCGCCCAACACCGTATTGGTCGAAATAATCCGCAACAACCGCTTGTTGCTGTCATCGGTAGATAAGGCACTGAGCGGTCTGGGGCTGCCCGCCGATAGCGTAGCACTAGAGCAGTATCGCACACTTTTTGATCTCATCGGATCACGCCAGATCGACGCGGCAGCAGAGTACCTAAAAGAACACTTGAGGCTCTTGGCATATAAGAGTCTCGCGCGGCTCAAGATCGTCGCGATCATTCCTGAAACCGAGTCGTTGCCAAGGTATCTGACTCCCGTCTGATAAATGAATATTGAACACAACCAACATTTTAAAGCTGTTCAATTCGCGCTCAATCTGATGCATATTCAACTATAAGGGGAAAAATTGGCTAATATTTAGAAAAAAATGACTCTTGATCCCAAAGAGAAATATATCTTTCATACGTTATACATTTTGCGGGGAGGTAGATTTGACGTTGCGTAAAACTCAAGATCACCCTTTCCCCTGCATGACACGAGGACTGAATGACGCAAACCGGCTCCATCTTTCGCCTTGAAGGCGTGACGCGACGCTATGACGATTTGACCGCGTTAGACGCCATCGATTTCGAGGCGGAGCAGAATGAATATATCTCGCTTCTCGGGCCATCGGGATCGGGCAAAACCAGCTTGCTGCGGATCATCGCAGGGTTTGAAAAACCAGATCAGGGTCGAGTCTGGTTTCAGGGCCAAGACATCACCGATCTGCCCGCCCACGAACGCGGCATCGGCTTTGTGTTTCAGAATTTCGCCTTGTTTCCGCACCTGACCGTGTTTGAAAACGTCGCCTTTGGTCTGCGCAACAACGTCGACACCGTGCCAGGCGTCGAAATTGAAAAACGCACACGCGACGCGATTGAAATGGTCGGCCTTGCAGGGCTAGAGGACCGCGTGCCCGATCAGGTCTCAGGCGGCCAAAAACAACGCGTCGCACTGGCCCGTACCCTCGTTATGCAACCCAAATTGGTGTTGCTGGACGAACCGCTTGGAGCTTTGGACGCGAACCTGCGCGACCGGATGCAGATCGAGCTGCGCGCGATCCGTGAACGGCTTGATGTGACCTTCCTGCATGTCACCGGATCAGAGACCGAAGCGCTCGCGATGGGCGACACCGTTGCCGTGCTGAATGCGGGCAAGGTCATCCAGTCCGGCACGCCTGACGAAATCTACGACACCCCCGCCAGCCCCGATGTGGCGCTTTTCCTTAACCGGTTCAACATCTTTGACGGCACACTTAAAGGCGGTCACTTTGCCGGCCCCTTCGGCGATGCCCCCGTGGCGACAGCGCGCCAGAACGCGCAGGATAGATATGCGATCCGCTATGACCGCACGCAGATATTTGACCCCGGTGCTAAACTGCCAGGCCCGGCCCTAACTGCGCGCTTCAGAGCCAGCGAATACCTCGGTTCGTCGATCATTTTTCTGTTTGAAACCGAAGACCACAAAACGGTCGAAGTCGATCACCACCTCAGCTTTGGCGACCCACGCGATCTGACGGTGGATAACGAATACGTCCTGTCATGGGACCCCGCAAAGGCCATTGTCTTTGGCAAAGAGGGCAGCAAATGACCATCCAAACACCAGCCAAAGAAAAGACCCACACGTTCCGCCTGCTCGCCCCCGGCGTTGTGTGGATGATCCTGTTCCTTGTGGCCCCGATCATGATGATCGTCTACGTGTCCTTCTGGACGCAAACAACATTCTCCATCAACTCAACACTAACACTTGATAGCTGGAAAAACTTTTTTGGATCAGAAGCTTACGTGGGCGCGCTGTGGACCACCGTCCGCCTTTGGCTCATTGTTCTGGCGCTAACTTTCCTGATCGGCTATCCCGCCGCGCTTTATGTCGGGCTGCTGGTCAAAAGCAAAACCGTCTCCACCGTGCTGTTGGTTCTTTGTGTCATCCCGTTCTGGACGTCGTTCCTGATCAGGGTGTTGGCATGGCGACCGATGCTGGGCAAGGAAGGCGCTATTAACATCCTGTTGCAAAAGGCAGGTATCATCGACAGCCCGATCGAAGTGCTGCTGTTTTCCGAGCTCTCGGTGATCATCGGGATGACGCAAATCTACGTCGTGTTCATGGTTGGACCCATCGCCTTCATGCTGGGTCGTATCGACCGTAACATCATCGAAGCGGCGCGCGATCTGGGCGCTGGTTTCGGGCGTATCTTCTGGAAGATCATCCTACCGCTGTCCCTTCCAGGTGTTGTGGTCGGGGCCATTTTCGTCAGCGTAATGGTCTTGGGCGAATTCGCCACCTCCGGCGCGTTGTCGGGCCGCAAGGTGAACCTGCTGGGCAACATCATCGTGACCCAAGTGGGGTCGCTGAAATGGGCCATGGCGTCCGTGGTCGGCGTGATCCTCACGATCCTGCTGGGCATCGTGGTGGCCGGTTTCCTGCGCATCGTTGACCTGAAAAGGGAGCTTTGAGAGATGGAATCCAATGTCCTCAAACCCATCCTCGCCGTTTATGTGGCGTTGTTTGTCCTGTTCCTTTACGGCCCGTTTATCGTGCTCGGCATCCTATCTTTCCAACAAGGACCCGAAGGCGGCCCACAGTTCCCGATCATTGAATGGTCGACCTACTGGTATCGTCACCTCTTTGGCATGGTGCCGCCCTCCCGCATCGCTCCGCTGCCTGTGGGCGAGGCACTGATCCGTTCGCTGATCCTTGCCTTTATGACGATGGTCACCGCCACCGTTCTCGGTGTGATGGCCGCCCAAGCCTTCCGCCGCCGTTTCCGCGGTGCAGGCGTTGTGTTTTACCTGATCGTTTTGGGCATGATGGTGCCGGGCGTACTAACCGGCCTTGGTACGTCCTTGCTGGCCAACAACGTGCTGGATATTGAGCGCCACTGGTACACGACTGCTTTTGTTGCACATGTGGTCTATACTTTCCCCTTCGCGTTTCTGGTGATGCTGGCAATCCTCAACCGCTTTGACAGCTCGGTCGAAGAAGCATCATGGTCGCTCGGTGTGTCCCCCATACGCACCTTTCGAAAAGTGACGTTTCCGCTGATCTTTCCGGGTGTGCTGTCTGCGATGCTGTTTGCCTTCACGCTGAGCTTTGATGAATTCCCGCGCACTCTGTTTGCATCCGGGCGCGATCAAACATTGCCGTTGGCCATCTACGGCACGTTCTCGGTCGAAATTCACCCCAACATTTTTGCCTTCGGGGTGATGACAACGCTGTTCTCGTTTGCGCTGCTGGCAGTCTACGGCATCCTCATGGGCCTGTCCGTGCGCCGCGCCAAGAAGATGGCGATGCAGGAAGAAATCGCATGAGTATCGCGATCATCACCGGCGCCGGCTCCGGCATAGGGCGCGCCATCGCGCACAAGCTTGCGGGACTCGACTACCGCGTGGTGGTCAATGATTTCAACGCCGATGCTGCACAAACCGTAGCCGACGAAATTGGCGGACACGCCGTCCAAGGCGACGTGTCGTCAGAGGCAGACGTCACCCGCATGGTCGCTGAATGCACGACTGCTTACGGCGCACCGACACATTTGGTTAACAACGCAGGTCACGTGCATCAGGCGCGGTTTATCGATCTGAAGCCAGATGATTTCGACCGGATGATCGCCGTGCATCTGCGTGGCACATTCCTGTGCACCCACACCGTTCTGCCCGCCATGCTGGCGGCTGGCAACGGCTGCATCGTCAACATGGCCTCTCAACTGGGCCAGATCGGCGGCGTCGAACTGGTGCACTATTCTGCCGCTAAAGCAGGCATCATCGGCATGACGAAAGCACTGGCGCGCGAGGTGTCCGCGCAGGGCGTGCGCGTCAACGCGATCGCCCCTGGTCCGATCAACACGCCACTGGTGCGCGCCCTGTCCTCTGACTGGCGCGATGCCAAGGCCGCAGAACTGCCTCTTGGGCGCTTTGGCGAGCCCGAGGACGTGGCCGATACGGCGGCTTTTCTGTGCTCTGACGCGGCAAAACTCTATGTCGGCCAAACCCTCAGCCCCAATTCAGGAGACGTGATGCTATGACAAAAACTGTTCTGATAACGGGCGCCGGTATCGGCATCGGGCGTGCCACTTCCATGGCCTTTGGCGCGCAGGGCGATCATGTGGTCGTTACGGACGTGCTCGATGCCGAAGGCCCCGCTGTGGTAGATGAAATCAAGGCCGCAGGCGGTTCTGCCGAATTTCAACTGCTGGACGTGACCGATACCGCCGGCGCCGACGCCCTGGTGGCGGACATTGAAAAACGACACGGCGGCATTGATGTGATCGTCGCCAACGCGGGCATTGCGCACCGCATCCCGCTGGCCGAACTTACCGATGACAAATGGGACCACACCTTTGACATTGACCTAAAGGGCATGTTGCGGGTGATCCGCCCTGCCGCCGCTGGTATGAAACAGCGCGGCAATGGGGCCATCGTATGCCTGTCGTCGATCATGGGCGTTGCCTACGGCTGGGACGAACATGTGCATTATTCAGCGGCCAAGGCGGGCGTTGTCGGTCTTGTGCGTGGCCTCGCCGTTGAACTGGGCCGCAGCGGCATCCGCGTCAACGGCGTGGCACCGGGGTACATCCGCACCGCGCAATTGCTTTCCGAGAAACACTCTCTCGGGGCCGAAGGGGCCAAAACCGTCGGCGACATCGTCCCGCTCGGCCGCATCGGTCAAGCCGACGACATCGCTGATGTGATCACTTTTCTCGCCTCGAACGGGGCGCGGTATCTCACGGGACAAGTCATTGCTGTGGATGGTGGGCTTTTGGTCGGGCGCTACTGAACACGCAAGCGGGGGGCAACCTCCCAACAATAACAACCAACGACCTCAACAAGGAGAAGACAATGTCAAACTCAAGTTACTCAAGACGCAACTTCCTCAAAACGACCGCTGGCGCTGGTGCCATGGCGGCCACCGGATTGCCTTTTGGCGCTCAACAAGCCTTTGCGCAGAATCTGGCAAGCCAGGAATTGCGGACTGTGGGCCTGTCGGTGACAGTACAAGAACGTATTCTCAACGACTTCAAGGAAAAGTCCGGCGTCGGATCGGTTAGCGGTAAGGCTGACATTTTCCCTAACACCCAAACCGAAATCCTGTCCGGCTCTGATGCCTATGATTGCTGGGAAATTATCGGCGAACGCCTGGCGGCAATGGTTGCCACCGACAAACTCGCCCCCGTGTCAGCCACAGACCTGAAAAACTGGGCGGGCATCCGCGAGACGTTTACCAAACCGTCCGACCGTTGGGACCTCAATCGTCAGATCGTCGGTCAAATCTGGGAAGACGAAAGCCAAAAGCGCCTAAACATGGTGCCGACCGTCTATAACTACGACGCCATCGGTTATCGTCCTGATCTTGTAGAGGCTGAAGAAGCGGCAAAATGGTCCTCGCTTTTTGATCCCAAGTTCAAAGGCAAAACCGGTCTGAACGTCGATCCGTTGATCGCATTCGGGCAAGCGGTCTTGGCCATGAACGAATTGGGCCTTTTAGAGGTGTCCAACCCTGGCAACCCCGATGCAAGCGCCATCGAAGAAGCGGCAAAATTCTTGATTTCCAAGAAGAAAGAGGGGCAGTTCCGTGCGCTTTGGGGTGACTTTGGCGAACTGGTGAACCTGCTTGCCTCGGGCGAGATGGTCATTGCCGATGCGTGGCAGCCTGCAATCATGGCGGTCAAAGCACAAGGCGTCGAATGTTCCTACGCCACAATGGACAGCGGTTATCGCGGTTGGTCTATCGGGGTTTCCCCGCTTAAGACCTCTACAAATCTCGAAGCGGTCACAGCCTATGCCGACTACTGGCTGTCGGGTCCGCCCGCAATCGCGGTGTCCGAACAGGGGTATTACTCGCCCACCACGAACGTGAAGAACGTGATGGACCCGGACAAATACGCCTTTTGGTACGAAGGTGCACCCTGGGTTGGCGAAACAGAGCGCGGTATCAAAGAAGGCGATCTGCGCGATGGCGGCTCTCTCGAAGAGCGCGCGGCCAACGTAGCTTACTGGCACCAGTGGCCAGATGAATACGACCTGCTGATTCGCAAGTGGGACGAATTCCTGTCTGCCTAAACTGAAAACGGGGGCCAGCCGCTTGTCGGCTGCCCCCTCTCCCCGCATCTGCCTTCCATAAAACAGGACATGAACGCCTTGGACTACGATCTACAGCTTCGCAATGTCTACAAAACTTATGACAACGGAACGCCAGCCGTCATCGATTTCAACATTGATGTCGAAAAGGGGGAATTCATCGCCTTTCTCGGCCCGTCAGGCTGTGGCAAATCGACGACGCTTCGCATGATCTCGGGGTTTGAAACCGTAACCAAAGGCGATCTGCTGATCCGCGGCAACCGCGTCAACGACCAACTGCCCGAAAAGCGGCCAACGTCGATGATCTTTCAGAATTATGCGCTGTTTCCGCATATGAACGTGCGCCAGAACGTGCGCTTTGGCCTAGAGGTCAAAGGCACACCCAAAGTCGAGGCTGACGCCAAAGTAGACGGTATTCTGGAAAAGCTCGACCTTCTGGGCATCGCCGATCTGGCCACCACGCGCCTGTCAGGAGGGCAACGCCAGCGCATCGCCCTTGCGCGGTCCTTGGTGGTTGAACCTGACATTTTGCTGTTGGACGAACCCTTGGGTGCGCTTGACGCGAACCTGCGCAAAAGCATCCAGAACGAATTGAAATTACTACAACACGATCTTGGCATTACTTTCGTTTTTGTCACTCACGCCCAGTCCGAAGCGCTGGCACTATCTGATCGCATCGTCGTGATGAATGCCGGCCGCGTCGAACAAATCAGCCCGCCACGCGAGCTTTATACCCGTCCGTCCAGCAATTTCGTTGCGCGCTTTATCGGGTCCAACACCATTATTCCAGGCACAGTTCAACGGGACAAAGACGACGTCGTCACGCTTGATACCGCTTTTGGCCTTCTGTCCGGCAGCAACCGCGCGGGCCACAGCGCGAGCGCTGGTGACAAGATGAGCATCGTTCTGCCCGCCGAAGCGGTTGATCTTGTCCCATCCGACGTCGATGCCGCCAAAATACGCGCCGATTTCGGGTCCAACACGATCCACTGCACCATCGCGCGGTTGCAAATCGTTGGCCACATCATGCAGATGGTCGTCCAGTTGGAAAACGGCGAAATGCTGGATGTCGAAGGGCATGTGGATAAATACCGCGACCGGCTCAAGGCAGGCGGCACCGCCTTCCTCGCCTGGCGCTCTGCCGCCGCGACAGTGATCGACAGCTAAGGGCGCGCGGATGGCACATCAAACCGCAGTGCAAATGGCACAGGGCCTTGAAGCCGGGAAACTTGATCCGGTGGACCTGACCGAAGCGGTGTTTGATCGCATCACCGCCCATGGCGACGACGCCATCTATATCGAACAAATGCAATCCCGCGCTATGGCCGAGGCTGAGGCCGCCCACATCCGACAACGCGCAGGCTTGCGATCCAGCTCGCTGGACGGCGTGCCTGTCGCGTGGAAAGACCTGTTTGACCTACGCGGACGGGTGACAACAGCAGGGTCCACAGTCCTGAAATCAGGCGCTCCAGCACCCCGTGATGCCCCCGTCATTGCCACCGCGGCCCGCGCCGGCATGATCACCACAGGCACCGTCAACATGACCGAGATGGCGTATTCTGGCATTGGTCTGAACCCGCATTACGGCACGCCGCGTAACATTCACGCGCCCGCAGGTGGGCGCCGCAGCCCCGGCGGGTCATCGTCGGGCTCGGGCGTCGTTGTGTCAGCAGGCATCGTGCCCATCTCGATGGGATCAGACACCGGCGGATCAGTCCGCATCCCCGCGTCCTTCAACGGCGTGGTAGGTTACAAAACGTCAGCGGGTCGGTACCCAATGGACGGCGTTTTCCCCCTTGCCCCATCCCTCGACACGATAGGGCCCTTGGCGCACACCGTCGCAGATTGTGCACTGTTTGACGCCATCTTGCGTGGCCACAACGCGCCCGAGGCAACAGCCGCAGACCCGTCAACCCTCAATTTCGTCATTCCAGATGCTGTCCTGTTCGATGATCTCACCCCCGCCGTCGCCGCCAATTTTGACGCGACCATCGCACGGCTGGAAAATGCAGGCGCGCGCGTCCGCCGCATCCCTCTGACCCAGCTTCAGGAAATCCTCGATCTGATGGCGCGACACGGGTTTCTCGCCGGTCCCGAAGCGCTCGCAGTTCACCAAACACGCGTCAACGGGCCACAAGCCGCCCAGATGGATGCCCGCGTTGTGCGCCGCATCCTGCAAGCCAAAGACATGACCGCCGTTGATCTGCTTATCCTGCAACAGGTCCGCCAACGCCTGAAGGCGCAAACGGCAGAGATCATCGGCGAGGCAATCATTCTGTGCCCCACGACCGCAACAACCGCGATGGATATCGCCCCGCTTGAGACTGACCAAGACGTGTTTTTCAAACACAACGGCCTGACGCTGCGCAACACCTCACTGGGTAACTTCCTTGACTGGTGCGGCGTGTCCATTCCAAACGGCACCGACGCCGACGGGATGCCAACGGGGTTCCTTTTATCCGCACCAACGGGCCGCGACACTGCCGTCTTGTCCGCCGCACTGGGAACCGAAGAGATCATCCGTGGCTAACATCCGCAATTTCAACAACCAACCAGGAGACATCCAATGACCAAGAAAATCTATTGTGCCTTCGGGACAGACATCGACTCCGTTGCTGGCCAGATCGGGTCCTACGGTGGCGGCGACAGCCCCAACGACATCCAGCGCGGTATCTTTGCTACCGAAGTCGGGGTGCCGCGCCTGCTGAACCTGTTCAAGAAATACGACATGCGCACATCCTTCTATATTCCTGGCCATTCGCTGGAAACTTTCCCAAAAGAAATGGACATGATCGTCGAAGCCGGTCACGAGATCGGCGCGCATGGGTATATGCACGAAAATCCCGTTGCTATGACCCCAACCCAAGAAGAAGACGTGTTGGTCAAATCCATCGAATTGATCAAAGGCCTAACTGGCGAGGCACCCAAAGGCTACGTGGCCCCGTGGTGGGAAATGTCAGCGGTCACGGCAGCGCTTCTCAAAAAATATGGGTTCTCTTATGATCACAGCCAAAGCTACCGTGATTTCCAACCCTTCTATGCGCGCGTCGGCGACGAATGGAATGTGATCGACTATTCCAAGACCGCAGAGGAATGGATGCATCCGCTGAAACACGGCAAGGAAATCGATCTGGTCGATATCGGCGCGAACTGGTACGTCGACGATCTGCCGCCGATGATGTTTATGAAAAACGCGCCAAACAGCCATGGCTTTGTGTCGCCGCGCGACATTGGCCAGATGTGGATCGACCAATTCGATTGGGTCTACCGCGAGATGGATTACGGAATTTTCCCGATCACGATCCACCCGGATGTGGCGGGCCGCCCGCAGGTGCTGATGATGCTGGAACGGGTGATTGATCACATCAACAAGCATACCGGCGTGGAATGGGTAGACTTCAACACCATCGCTGACGATTTCCGCAAACGCTTCCCGTTTGAGGGCGACAAGCGTCCCGAAGTTATCTGATCAAAGAGGGCGGCAGATATCCTGCCGCCCTTCACTTTTTGAAAGGTCACGTCGATGTGTAGCGCCTGCGGGTTCCCCACACGCCCCGGTCACTGGACCGATGCCGGTGCCGATACGGCAGGCGACCGGATACGCCTAAAACTCAGCCGCGCGCGGGTGCTGGCGAAAATCCTCACCCCCTACGGATTTACGGCGCACGCACCCGGTCAGGTGCCGGGCTTTACCCTGTCATCCTTCACTGGCAAGACAGTGATCGTTCCCGACCTAGAAGCGCTTTGGGATGCCGCCGCACAGCAAATCGGCGCGCCGATTGATCCGCTTGACCCCCGTTTTACCGGCGACGCATGACCGCCACACCCAAAGACAACCGAATGCGGCTGACAATCCTTGGCGGCTATCTCGGGTCAGGCAAAACCACATGGTTGCGCCACCAACTATTCGCCGGTGAATTCGGTCGCGCCCACATTCTCGTGAATGAAGCGGCGGAAACTCCTGTCGATGACACACTACTGACTGCGCAAGCGGCTGGTGTCACGATGCTGGCAGGTGGATGCGCGTGCTGTACCGGCAAGGATGCCCTTGTTGCAGCTCTGCGCGCCATCTGTGACGCCCGCAGCAAGGATCAGACCGTCACCGACCGCATTGTGCTGGAAACCAGCGGGCTGGCCGACCCCGCCGCGATCTTGACCGCGATCCGCCAGGACCCCGTTCTGGTGCATCATATCATAGTGTCCGAAATCATCGTGTTGGTCGATACTTTGCACGCCGCGGACCAACTGCGAACCGAACACCTAAGCCGCGCACAAATCGAAGCGGCAGATCGTGTCATCCTGACCAAGGTAGGGACGGCGCCACCCCTCCAGATCGCCGCTGTCGCTGCCACGGTGCCGCAAATGAATCCGCTCGCCAGCGTCTCCGGCGCGGACATGGGTGTATCTATGCCGCTGGACAACCTTCCGGATGCCGCCCCGTTGGATTTGCCGCCGCTTGGCCGCGATTTGACCCCAATCACGCCAACACGCATCGATATCGGGCCAGAGGTTGATTGGGCCTCGTTTTCCGTCTGGCTGTCTGCCCTGCTTTATGCACGAGGTGACGATCTGGTCCGCGTCAAAGGGGTCATGGAAACCCCTGCCGGTCCGCTTCTGCTGCAGGCGGTACGCAAATCCGTCCAGCCGCCCGAACTATTGCCTCCCGAAGCCGCAAATCGCCAGAACCAGATCGTGTTTATCGGGCGCGGCTATTCGTCGGCTGCCCTGCGCGCGTCGCTGGTGTACTTCACCAGGCTATAACTTCGGCAAACAAGACGCCTATTTAAGGAAAAAGGTTAACTGCGGGACGTGGGGCAAATGACTACGTCCCATGGCCGGGTTGCTGAGGCTCCTTGGTCGTTCTGGTTCCAACGCGCTTCAATTCGACCAAATCCGCACAACCGCCAAACGCCTGACTTAGCTCGACTGACAAGACTTTTGCTCTTGTTTCTGTATCTGGGTGGGAGCGGCTTGGACAACTTCGCGCCGTGTCCACGACCGCCAGTTGTTGGCGGCCGTGTTGTTTTGGGTTGGCTTTACGACCAATGCGCCACACTGCGCCGCTCAAAGCTCTCGCGGAACTGTTCGATTGTCTTTGGCAGCGGATCGCCGGTTTCCCAGTCCAGGATCACCGCATAGCGGCGCACGGCATCCATCGAGTTGATCTCGCCCCTACGGTACATCTGCGCGACCTCTTCTGGATCAGAGCGAGCCCAGGCCACGCGGTTGGCCCGGATATGCGCCCGCAGTTTCTCCGTCGCGGCCTCGTCCACCTCGTATTCGCACATATCAGCGTCCACTTCGGTGATCACCACACCGTAGTCCAACGCAGCCCTTTCAACCGAGACGTATTCGTCGATGACATCTGTCAGCACCGCGTCAGTCGTCCGCTCCATCGGATCGCCAAAGCCACCGCCACCCGCCGTGGGGCGCGCAAATTCGTCGCCCGAATACATCGGGAAATCAGAGAAAACCGATCCGAGCCATTCGGACGTCTCAGAACCTGCGCGTTTGATCGTCAGACCATGCGGCATCGACGGCAACCCGCCATCCACACCCCAAACAACAGCGCGTTCGCGGTCGCACACATAAGACATCACAGATTTTTCGCTTTCCAGCAGGAGCGAGGTTTTCTGAACACCTGCCCCACCCCGCCATTTGCCCGGTCCCGCGCTGTCTTGTTTGATCTGGAATTCCAATGTGCGTGTCGGATTGACCCGCTCGTTGCCCTCATTGGGTTGTGACATCAGGCCGGTGCCGAAGCACGCAGTGGTGACATCGCTCCCGTCTTTGCCGCGACGACCGCCCCAGCCACCGGGGAGCCATTCGTAGAACATGAAAGTGGCGTCCTCATCCCGCCGCTTGTCCGTGCCACCGGCCAGCAGGTATTCAAGGTTAAAGGCACAGGCGATGGCACGTACCGGCATGATATCAGACCACATCTCAAAGACGGAATTCATGATCTTTTCAAACGGCATCAAAAAGCCTGTTACAGCGACGGGCCACTGGGCGCTGACCACCGAGTTTTCCGGCGCTTCAACCGAAATCATCCGGTAGAAACCAGAGTTCAGTGGCAAGTCAGGGAAAAAGGTCTTCATCCCCGCCACCACGGCCGAGAACGTCGCCCCCGGTGCAGAGTTGTACATCGAGCCAATCGTCGGATGGCTGCCCTCAAAATCGTAATGAATTTGATCGCCTTTGATCGTCATCTTGATGTGGATCGGGATCATGCCTTCACCACCCGACGGATCGCGGTCGATGTAATCGACAGATTCCCATGTCCCATCTGGCAGGGCTGCAATCCGTTGACGCACGGCACGTTCCACATAATCCTGCACCTCGTTCATGCCTTGGGTAACTTGTTCGCGGCCATATTTGCGCACAAGACGCAGGATTTCGCGTTCGGCCACTTGGGTCGCCTGCGCTTGGCTATGGATGTCACCAATGATCGACGCAGGGTCGCGTGTGTTGTTCGCAATCAGGTTCGCCACGTCCGAACAAAAATCACCTGCGCGGAACAGACGAACGGGCGTGATCCGGACCGCTTCGCGGAACATATCCTTAGCCGTCACATCGAACGAACCTGGCACAGAGCCACCCAAATCGGACCAGTGCCCATTGGATTGCGAGAACCCGATCAGCACGTCCTCGTCAAAAATGGGGCGCACCAGGCGCACGTCGCTGAAGTGCGTGCCGCCTGCGTAAGGGTCGTTGATCGCATAGACATCACCGGGCATCATATCGCCTTTGAAGACGCGGATGACGTCCTTGCAGGTAAAGTGCAGCGTGCCGACGTGCACCGCAATGTCGTCATTCCCTTGCGCTACAGAATTTCCCTCGGCGTCATGCAGCGCATTGGAAAAATCACGATTGTAGATCACGAAGGAATAACAGGTGCGCAGCATCTGTTCGGCCATCTGGTCCACCGAGGTGATGAATGAGTTCTTGAGAACCTCAAACGTGACGGGATCTAGGGCTTTTGAATCACTCATGATTTTACTCCTGCACTCGGATGAGAATGTTCATGTATTGGTCGACCTCAGCGGTCGTGTTCGGCGGGATGACGGTGGTTGAATCGAACTGTTCGACAATCGCGGGGCCGTTGAAAGTAGCGCCTGCGGACAGATTATCACGTTCAAAGATCATCGCGGTGTGTGCCTTGCCATTGAACCAGACATCGCGGGTGACGTCGGTTGTTGGTGTATTCTTCTTCACTTCATGGGTTTGCAGCTCGGCCTTTGGCACCATGCCTGTCGCCGTCAGCCCTACGCGGAAAATCGACACAGGCGCGTCATCGCGGCGGTAGTTGAACTCCCGTTCGTGTTCAGCATGGAAGCCGTCTATGAGCGTATTGATGTCAGTAACCTTCGCCGGGGCAGGTACCGCCAATGAACGCCACTGGCCTTGGTACATCATCTCTACAGTCCGCTGTGTAACGATGTCCTTTGGTGCCACGCCTTCATGCTTGAGGCGCTCGGCTGCCATGGCTTCGAGGCGGCCAAAGGCGGCCTCGATATCCGCAGGTTTTGTCTCAACGGCAGCGGCCATGAAGCTTTCGGAGAAGTCATGCTGGATATCGACAAGCAGGCACCCCAAAGCAGATGTTACGCCTGGATTCGGCGGAATGATGACCGTCGGGATCGAAAGCTCCTTGGCAATCGCGGCACCATGCAACGCGCCTGCGCCACCAAAGGCCACAAGCGCAAAGTCGCGTGGGTCATAGCCCCGTGAAATCGACAACAGACGCACCGCGTTCGCCATGTTGGCGTTGGCCACAGCGACAACAGCTTCCGCCGCTTCGTGCAATTCCATCCCAAAGGGCTCTGCCACGGTCTCCTTGACAGACGCTTCAGCCAGTGCGGGATCAAGCGTGATCTTGCCCCCCGCCAATGACGTGCCAAGACGGCCCAGAACGACATTGGCGTCCGTGTTGGTCGCAACTTCGTTGCCGTTCTTGTAGCACGCCGGTCCGGGGAATGCGCCAGCCGACTGGGGACCATTGCGCAGCGAGCCGCCTTCGTCTTTCCAGGCCAGCGATCCACCGCCCGCACCGATGGTCAGAACCTCGATGGACGGAAAGCGGATCGGGTAGCCGTATTCGATGTACCAATCCTTGGTGACCCGAGACTTGCCCTGATAAACCAGCGACACGTCTGTGCTGGTGCCGCCCATGTCAAAACCGATGGAGTTTTCAAACCCACATAGGTTCCCGATAAACCGGCTGGCAATCGCGCCCGCTGCAATACCGGACCCGGCCAAACGGGCCGCGAAATCCTTGACACTTGCAGGGGTCATGACGCCGCCGCCTGTGTGTAACAGCAGAAGATCACGCTCGTACCCACCGTCGGACAGCTTGCCTTCAAGGCGTTCCACGTAGTCGACCACCGAAGGAGACACGACTGCATTCGCCATCGTCGTAGAGAACCGTTCGTGCTCAAAAATCTCTGGCAGGACCTGAGAGGAGATGGACACAGGAATATCCGGCATGACGCTTAGCAGGATCTCCCGCATACGGGCTTCATTGGCACCATTGGTATAGGAGTTCATGAAACAAACCGCGACCGAGGCCACTTTACGTTTCTTCAATACATGGGCTACGCGCAGCGCGTCTTCCTCATTCAGCGCCTCTAGAACGGTGCCATTCGCATCAACGCATTCCCGGACAGTCAGGCGATCGCGACGTGGGATGTAGGGCTTGGCGACATCTTTGTAGGTATCCCATAGGTCCTCTTTGTTGGCTCGGCGAATTTCGACAACGTCGCGAAACCCTTCAGTGCAGATCATCGCAGAGCGCGCCAGATTCCGCGTGATCAACGCGTTTGTCGCCACCGTTGTGCCGTGCGAGAACATCGACACTTCGCTTAGATCAATCCCGCCTTGCTCAATCCCATTCAGAATGGCAACCATGGGGTCATCAGGGGTTGATGCCGTCTTTTCAATGCGGATCGCCCCAGTGGTTTCGTCCATGATACAGACGTCGGTAAACGTCCCACCTACGTCCACGGCTACTCTGGTATTTTTCATTCTTTCATCCTTCAAAAGACAATTAGGCATCGCGATGGTGCCAGCGAAAGCCGACCCAACTCAGGAACTTTGGTTTTTTATTGCAGTTTACGGGGGGGCAGCCTGTTGGTTATGCTGCGCTGATTTGCGTGTTTCTGTCGGCGTACAGCCAAACTGCGCGCGATAGGCTTTGTTGAACTGCGATTGGTCCGAGAATCCCCATCGATGGGCAATCTCGGCAACCGTGGTCGCGCCTTCTACGCTCAGGTCTTCGCGCGCCCGTACCAGGCGTTTTTCGCGGATAAATCCGGAAATCGACTTGTCCGCCCCCAGGAACAACTGCTGAAGATAGCGCAGCGAGACATTGCAGGCTTCGGCGACAAGGTTGGAGGACAAGTCTTCATTGCTCAGGTTGTTACGGATAAACTGTTCGGCGCGGTGCAGGTGGGCCGCACGGATGGACGACATATTGCTGTCGAGCACCCGATCATCTTTGCGGATAGCCAAACAAAGCAAATCAAGGATGTGCTTGCCCGCCGCACTCCGCGCCGTCTCATCAAGGAAATCGACGTGCTGTGCCGTCGTCTTCACCGTATCAAGAAAGTAGTTTGCAACACCTTCAGTGCCGTCAAAACTCAGCGCGCCCAATCTATCCGTTGGACCAATCCGCGCACGCACACTCTCGGAAGATACCTTGAGTACCAACAGCTCGTTTGTCTGTTCATGCCAAAACTCGTAGGGCAGATCGCCCCGTTCAACCAAAAACTCTCCAGGTGAACAAGTCGCCTGCCGCGCGTTCTGTTCAAACCCGACGTTACCCAATCTGGGAATAGTGATCAGCAAGCTGCTTTCGACTTCGTCCAGAAAGTGCCGCTTGTGCCGCCTATATAGAATCCCATCGCAGCGCATTTGCGATAGCCCAACGATCCCCAAATTCCACGTGTTCAAATCACCCGCGAAGGAGTGATCATCGGACATCGTCGTCTCAAGCGGGAAGAACGTGTCAGAGACAGCCGTCTGCCATTGATTGGCGGTCAGTCGATTGTTGGCAGCTTTGTCCTTCAGACTCATTTCACGTTCCCCGCACACAAAATGCTTTGCGTTAAGGACAGCCTAACATTGTTCTGACAAACCACTTTGGCAAAAAGCGCACAAATTCTTGTGCCGTTTCCATTCTCACGTTCCGTTTGGTGCTGTGATTGGTGTTCCCGAGGCAATAGACTAACAATAAACCACATAAAAACAAAGTCTTATCAGGTCTTCAGGCACTTCCGACAGCCCGAAAAGGCCCATCTACTTGTCATGGCAGTCGTTGCGGCGACCACAGCCAAAGCGGATAATTCTCGTTATTCAGCCAGTTTTTTGGCTACGGCCTTTGAAGGCGCAACCTGGAAATGGGGAATCACGGTGCAAAACCGCCCTATTCCTAAGGCCACAGGTTCTACCGTCATCGCTAGATAACGATGTTCATCTGAAACGAACCTTGCGACCTGCAGCGATTGCCACCTCCCCGCCCGTGTGGTTTATTGGTGCGAACGCGAAGCACACAAAGCGGTCGTTGCTTCTTCCTCCTGGAAGGGCAGAAAAGCCCCGCAACTTATCAGTTCGATGGTCTGATCTCGCTGCAGTTTGTATGAATGGCCGGTTTTCCGCTGCATGGCAGCGCGGAAGATCACGCATCTGCCGCATTTTGTTTGCTGCGAGCGCGCGCAGTGAGAAAACCAAATTCACGGAATGGGCTCTTCGCGGCCATGCGGCGGTGCAGAAAAATGTCCCGTTTCGAGGATATCTGAATGTCAACTCACGCTGGAGGCCTATTCAGGGTTCGCACCCGCAGAGAATGACCGCAATCCGCCCTTCTTTCGAAAACCGACTGGACTTTAGTACGTGTTGAAGCGGTAGTGCCTGTACCTTCCAGGTTGCCCGGGATCGCCGGGCTCCACTCAGTACAGGGTGAAGGATTGGCCTTTGCCCGCCGAGTGGAGAACAACGATGATTATCGACCCCAAATCAAAGACCAAAGTGCAGGCCTCTAAACCTACCGGGCAGAAGCTTACGCGTCAGCAACAGCTGGCCAAACTGCTGTGTCGCAAATCAGGTGCCTCAGTCGCGCAGATTCAGAAGGCGTTCGGCTGGCAGCCGCACACGGCACGGGCGGCGATCTCGATGCTACGCAAGGGCGGAATGGCAATTGAGCGCACCGATACGGGCAAAGGGCCTGTCTATGGTGCCGCCAGCGAGGGGTAAGATCATGGCCGTAGAACGCAACAGCAATCTAGAACGGGCATTCGCAGCGATTGAAGAGCTAGACCGGAGTGATTGCCTTGAGCATTGGCGGGAGGCCTTTGGCCGGTCGCCGCCAAAGCATCTCTCTGTCCCCTTCATGAAGCGGGTACTGATCAGGGACCTACAATGCCGGGTCCTGGGCGGTCTGTCCTCCAGGACTGCGCGTCGCCTGAAACAGATCGCCTCAGGTAAGACACCACCGGCGAAGGCCAAGCCAGGATCACATCTGGTTCGGGAGTGGAACGGGCGCACCTACCAGGTTGAGGTGGTCGATGGTGGTTATGTCATGGACGGCAAGAGCTGGCGGTCCCTGTCGGCCATTGCCCGGCACATCACCGGGGCGCATTGGTCCGGCCCACGCTTCTTCGGTGTGCAGTAATGCGACGGATCCGCTGTGCCATCTATACCCGCAAAAGCTCCGAAGACGGGCTGGAGCAGGACTTCAACTCGCTGGATGCTCAACGAGAGGCTTGTGAGGCCTACATCGCCAGCCAGAAACACGAAGGTTGGGAGCTGGTGCCAGAACACTTTGACGATGGCGGGATCTCGGGCGGCCATCTCGACCGCCCGGCATTGCAGCAGCTGATGCAAGCCGTGGGTGAGAAACGCGTTGATCAGATCGTTGTCTACAAGATCGACCGGTTGACCCGGTCACTGACCGACTTTGCCAGGCTGGTCGACCGGCTGGATGCGGTTGAGGCGTCGTTTGTATCGGTGACACAGGCCTTCAACACGGCCACCAGCATGGGGCGCCTGACATTGAACATGCTCTTGAGCTTTGCCCAGTTCGAGCGAGAGGTCACCGCCGAGCGTATCCGGGACAAGATCGCGGCCTCCAAACGCAAGGGGCTGTGGATGGGAGGTACTGTGCCACTTGGGTACAGGGCGGATGGCCGGTCGCTGAAGATCGATGACGTCGAGGCCGATACGATCCGGACACTTTACACCCTCTATCTGGAACACCGCACCCTTCGGGAAACCAAGAGAGCGGCAGACGCGCGGGGTCTCCGTTCACGCAAGCGCGAACGCACAGATGGCCGCGTCACCGGCGGCAATCCCATCGATCGCGGTCATCTACATCATATCCTGAGCAATCCAATCTATGCCGGACGCATCCGCCATAAGGGTCAGGTCTATGACGGACAGCATCAGGCGATCATTGCACCCGACCTCTGGGACGAGGTTCAGCGCCTGCTGGCAGATGGTGCTGCTAGAGCACGCGGCAGCAAAGGCAAAGCCACCCGATCCTCACTGGCAGGAAAACTCTTCGAC
>Ga0209121_10001266_pt1 | contig 26540 bp, 29 predicted proteins | sample Cruoilmetagenom3_FD_187292 | JGI IMG/M metagenome (GOLD analysis project Ga0209121, IMG submission 187292) | Oil polluted marine microbial communities from Coal Oil Point, Santa Barbara, California, USA - Sample 3 (SPAdes) (version 2) | ecosystem: Environmental > Aquatic > Marine > Oil seeps ...
GCGAAAGGCAACTGAAACACGGCTAAAGCTTGTTGCGCATGATATCCGGAGAGTTGGGTACCTCGAGATCATAGAAGGTGTAGCGCCTCATTGGCCACGAAAAGGAGCATAAGCGAATTTTGTCCCAAGGCCCCTGTAGTGGCGAGGCTCACTGCATTGCAGTGAGCCGTTTTATCCTCTCTTCGGAAGACGGATGGGTGGAGAAGAGAGATGCTAGCATCCGTCCTCGCAGCGGGTTCACTATAATAGGGCGATAATCATGCCCAATCGGCCTCCTAGAGCACTGCCAATCATTACGAAGAGCACGGCCAGGAGTGAGAGCAGAAACGTCGTTCTTATTGTACTCATTATCATCATAGTATCCCTCGCTTCCTCGCTTCCTCGCCTCCACGATTGTTGCGCATATATATATATTTTTTCGACAAAAATGAGCCTAGGACAAGGTCATATCGGCAACCCCAGCCATGCGAAGACCCCGATCATCTTGAGGCCTACGTATAACATCACCAGGACGAAGACGTTCCTGAGTCTGGCTGCCGGAAGTCGATGAGCCGTTCTCACACCCACCTGTGCCATGGGGATGCTGGTCATCGCCAACGCTGCGAAGGCTGCCAGGTTGACGTAGCCGATCGAGTAGGCAGGAAGATCGGGAACCTGAAGCCCGTTCAGTATGTAGCCTGTTACCCCGCCGATCATTGTGAATATCATCATCGCCGTCGAGGTCCCTATAGCGTTGTGCATCTTGAATTTCAGCGCCAGGACCATCACGGGAATCGTGAGGATGCCTCCGCCAATGCCTATTATCCCGGTAATGACGCCTATGGGAAGCGCCCACGCAACCAGGATCAACGGGCTATCTATCGGTTCCTCCTCGACCCTCAACGGCCTGGCGGTAAGCATCCTTATGCCGCCGAGCAGGATGGCCACACCAAAGAGAGTCTTGAGCATGGCACCCGGGAGCTGGGCAGCTATGGTAGCGCCGATGACCGCGCCCACGGCACCGACCACACCCAGGATGATTCCTGCCCGCCACAGGACCACATCTCTCTTGCTGTGCCCCCATGCGCTGCTCATCGCCGTGGGCAATACGACCAGCAGGCTTGTGCCGAAGGCCTGTTTCACAGCGATGTCCAGGGGCACCCCCAGGGAGGTGAACACCCATATCTGGACGGGGGTCATGATGAAGCAGCCGCCAACGGCTAAGAGTCCACCGGCAAAGCCTACCGCGATCCCCGTCAAGATCAGAAGAGCGATTCCAGTCATGGGATCCATATATATATCAACTACGTTTTGATTTTATTATTATCATCTATCGTCCTGTCGCCCGGTTATCTGACCGCGATCTTCAGAGTTTTTTCGGCATTCTTCATCTCGGAGATGTGTTCCAAGGCCAGGGCGTCGACCTCCCACAGCAGCGAGAATACTCTAGGAGTTCCAACCCGATAGAGGGTCCGCTGACCATCGATCCTTCTGTCCAAGATGCCGGCCTCGTAGAGGAGGCTCAGATGCTTGGAGATGGTCGACTGTGCTCTGTCGAAGGCCGGAAGTATCTCACATACGCACCGTTCTTCTTCGCCCAGGAACTCTATGATCTCCAGCCTGGTGGGATCCGATAGGGCGCTGAGGATCTTGGCGCGCCAGTCCGTGGCTGATCGTCTCATCACCCCCGAAATCGGCTTCTCTGTATATAAGCATATCGCCACATGACGATATATCTATTAAATGTCCGCACCCATCTTACAAGAAAATCCTCCCTTCGGTCGGATTTGCTTGAGCACATAAAGCTATACTTTATGTACAATCAAAAGGAATAAATGGTAAAACCTCGAAAAGCTGGAACAAAGGAGTATAGGAGGTTATATATGAAAACGATTTTGATGCTTGCTGTCGCTTCTCTTCTTCTGATAGGCGCGGCTGCTGCTGAAGATGCCATAGATCTGAGTACGATCGGCAAGAAGAAAGTGGTTATGTCCAATTTAGAGACCGTGGTGATAAAATATACGCCTCTGCCTGCAAACGTGGACTTCGATGCGGTCGATGTGAGGGTCCTCGGCAGGTCTTTCGGCACTTTCGAGACGACGCCCCGGATGGAACCCATGCTGCTGAGCGGTCCGGCACCCATAACCTACACACCGAGCTTCTCCATATCGATCAGCAACGTGACATCGTCTCGCACCAGCGTCTATACACCCTCCATCGCCATAGGCAACCTGACCTTAGCCACGCCGACTATCATGATCTCTCAGAAGCTCGGCTCGGCATCTTAGAAGACGAATAAGGATAGGTGGGAGGTGTAGACATCTGAAGGCGATACTTCTGGTCGATGAGAAGCCCATCCCTCTCAATAGCTTCTCGCAGAAGATCATGGGGAAGGTGATCTCGGGCATAGCCGAATCCATGCACGGTGTAAATCCCACATGGAAGAAGATTGTAGTTGAGGTGGAGAACGACGAGACCACCGGATAATCAATCCTTTTTGATCTTCTTAAAGGCGGAGGATAGATCGATCAGGTAGGTTCCGTTCTCCACAGACATCACCAGCTCTTCGCGTTCGAAGAGCGTGGCCAGGTTAAGCTCGTATGATCCGGGTTCAGGCATCCGGATGCTCTCCACCATCTCCTCTTCCATCTTAGACTTCTCCAAAGGGAGATCTCTGGGATGAGACCTGGACTGTCTGTCTTTTTCCGAGGCCGAGTGTATCTCTTGCTCTCTGCTAATTAGGCGCTCATCATCGCCGCGGTCTGCCTTCTTGGTCGAAGCGGCTTTCAATATCCGGCCGAGCGAATCATCCTTCTCGGGCCAGGCACCGGACGACCCTTCGCTCTCTGATTCTCTAAGCCTTTCCTTGATCTTTCTTATATCGCCTTTCGATCTCACAAAGAGAAACTTCTTCCAGCCACATATTGGACAGCCCGCCAAGACGTCGACCCCGTCGTCGAAGACGTTCTTGCAGCGGGTGCACATGTGGGGCATTATATATCGTCTCCGATCGAAACCCTGGTGCTAATCTGGTACCGGCCCTTCTCCACGGTCCTGAGCTGGTCGGCCGGTCCTATCACCGTCAATCTGCGCTTGTCCGCCGTCTTTCCCAGTATCCTGTCGATGAAGGAACCTTCGTTACTGACGGGGTAGGTCTCTATCTCTATCCCGGAGAACTTGTCTGCCGCGATCTCGGTCATGGTCATCTCTATCAGACTCGCCTCTTCCCTGGGAGTCAGTCCTTTCTCCAGCACCACTATCCTGCCTATCTTCACTTTGTCCAGTATGAGCCGGATCTTGTCCCTCGATGACATGCTATCGAGCTTATCCTTGGAGATCATGTCCATCTGTACTTCCTGCATGGTCTCACCCGAAGTGGTTTGCTATGGTCTGATAAAGCCCATCGATGTTCTTGCCCTCCAACGCAGAGATGGTGACCACCGGATGCTGCGGGAAGGCGGCCTTGATCCTGATAGACGACGATGTTGGTAGGTCTATCTTGTTGGCCACCACCAGGAGAGGCAGCTTTCTGGCTTCCATGTTCCCGATAACGGTGACGTTCACCTGGGTGTAAGGATCTTCGGTGGCGTCCATGACCAGAAGAACACCGTCCAGGTTATCCAGCCACTTGATGGCCTCGATCACACCTTCTGTGGCCTCCTTGGCCCGCCTCTTGGAATCGGCCTCGTCCATCCCGTGGGACATGAACTCCTTGAAGTCGATCTTCGTCGCCATCCCTGGGGTGTCTATGATATCCAGCTCGATGGTGGCGCTGTTGGAGTTTATGAGAACACCATCCCTTCGTGTGGCCTTTCTGGTTTCATGAGGTATCTCCGAGACGCTTCCCATCTCTTCTCCACACCAGTCCATTAAGATCCTGTTTGCCAGTGTGGTCTTGCCGGCGTTGGGTGGCCCGTATATGCCTATCCTGGCCTTCTTCTTCCTAAAGACCCACCTCATCCAGCTTGTAAAGTTCATCCTGATAGCTCTGATGATGTCCATTTCCATCCTCTTAGCAAGCTATAACCATGTCAGTATTAATAATTTTTCTATCCCATCCCTAGGGTTCATGGAACAGGGGTGTTCGAGCATGACATTGTTAGATCGGGTCTGGGACGCCGATCCATCTGTCCTGAACCGAACTCTAATACTTTGTAGAGCCGGGTGCATCCGGAGCGGCGCTTCCTGGCCCTTCGAACTTTTTGGATCTTCTCATCCTGCTCCAGGCATCCATGAGGGAGTCGTCCTGGACGTTGCCGTAGCTCTCCTGTACATAGGGGGAAGGTCTAACGTTCCCATCAGCGTCCACGTGAAGCCACCGGCGTCCTGCCAGGGGACCCACCATCTCTCCCTCGAAGTAAGTGTTGGCGAAGACTCTCGGTCCACCGGGGGTTCCGTTGATATTCTTATAGAACCTGACGATCTTCTCCTTATCGATCTGGGTTAGGACCTCTTGAGGTGTATTGGGATCGCCTTCCCAGATGGAGAACTCGTGGACTCCCAGCTCTGCAGCATAGTCGTAGAGGTCGAGGAGCTGGGGGACCTGACCCCCCACCGCGTGGGTGGACATGGTTACCAGAAGGTCGGCGTCCAGTCCCATCTTTATGGCCTCTATCGCCTTTTGGTGAGCCCCGGCCATGCCCCGAACCTGATCGTGATGAGGTGGCTCTACACTGTAGACGCCGACGAGAAGGTTGTAAAGGCCAGCAGCTTTCAGGTTACGCGCCATCTCGGGGGTCATGGCCAGACCACGGGTGAAGACGTTCACCACCGCCTTTTTTGGGTCTACGTGCCGGATCAGATCGAGCACATCCTCTCTCAGAAGAGGGTCTCCCTCGCTGAAGGTTATTATGCAGGTTCCCATATCGAGTGCCTGGTCGATGACTTTTATGATATCCTCTTTTCCCAGCTCACCATCGCTCACCGACTCTGGATAACAACCTCCTTTTTTGGTTACCTCTATGCTCACCGTCTGAGGCACGAAACGGCCGATGGCTATCCTGGCTTCGCTGAGGATCAGCCTCCTGAAGGGACCGCTGGGAATTGGCGGAAGCCAGGTGGTGGCGATTATGTCATTTTCTCTGACCAGTGCCGGCTTCTCCTCGGCCAGCCACCGGGCCATCTTGTTCAAAGCAGGTTGAACCAGCAGCGCTAGAGCGCCACTTGCCTGGAGCACTCTTTGGTCTTCGTCATATTCCACCCGGAGCGCGGTGGTATCAAGTAGCTGGATCATCACGGTTAATATTAGCGAAGGTATTATAGAGTTGTCGGCCAGTCGGAGGATCCGGGCAGATAAAGTTAAATCGACGGGACCACGAGTACGCCGCAAGTGGTGGTAAATTGCCTGAAGTTGTGCTTGCTTACTCCGGTGGTCTGGATACATCGGTCTGTATCCCGCTCTTGCGAGAGCGATACGGTTTTGATAAGGTGATAACCGTCCTTACAGACGTCGGCCAGCCGGCAGAGGATATCGATAAGGGAAACAAACGTGCTGAGAAGCTGAGCGATGAGCACTATGTGATCGATGCCAGGGAAGAGTTCGTCGAGGACTACATATTCCCCTCCATCAAGGCCAACGGTTCTTACGAGGGCTATATCCTGGGGACGGCGCTGGCCAGGCCTCTCATCGCCAGGAAGACGGTAGAGGTCGCCAGGAAGCTGGGGGTCCGGGTGCTGGTCCATGGATGTACCGGCAGGGGCAACGACCAGCTCCGGTTCGAGGCGATATTCAGGACATCGGAGTTCGAGGTGATCGCTCCCATGCGGGACCTGGATCTGAGCAGGGAATGGGAGATCGATTATGCCAGGGAACATGGGATCGATGTGCCGGTGACCAAAGAAAAACCCTGGAGCATAGACGAGAACATCTGGTCCAGGAGCATCGAGGGCGGTCTTCTCGAAGATCCCTTCTACGAGCCGCCAGAAGAAATATACTCCTGGACGGAGTCCCCAAAAAAAGGCCTCCCGCCCCAGATCGTGGTGATCGTGTTCGACCAAGGCGTGCCGGTATCTCTCGACAATGAGGATATGGGCGGGGTGGAGCTGATCGAAAAGCTGAACAGGATCGCCGGGAGGCACGGTGTTGGCAGGACAGATATGGTCGAAGACCGGGTTTTAGGTCTGAAGGCCCGGGAGAACTACGAGCATCCTGCGGCCACGGTGCTCCTGGCGGCCCATCACGATCTTGAGAGGTTGGTTCTCTCTCGAGCCGAGCTGCGGTTCAAGGTCGCCGTGGACGAGGCCTGGTCCGAGCTGGCCTACATGGGGCTGGTGAACGATCCTCTCTACGCCGACCTCTGCGCTTTCGTGGATCAGAGCCAGAAGAGGGTCAACGGCATGGTGAGGATGAAGCTTTACTGCGGCAATGCGGCGTCTGTGGGCAGGAGATCTCCCGACGCCCTCTACTCACAGGATATGGTATCTTTCGACAGCAAGACCTTGAGCCAGAAGGACGCCGAGGGGTTCGCCAAGTATCATGGCTTCCAGGCCCGGCTTCTGAAGAGGGCCTGAGGGCAGACTTTATCAACAATCGAAGCCGGAACGCTCACTATGGCTGAGCTGGTATTATCGGAGAACTCGGGATCGGAGGATCTCGCCCCACTCGCGCTGGCCATGAACCAGATCCTGGGGCTGCCGATCACCATCGAGTGTGCCGGGGCGCCGGGGGTCAGGGTGGAGGACGGCAAGGTTCTCGACGACCAATATTCAGGCCCGGTTCTGGAAGAGGTGCTGAAGTCGGAAGAGCCCGTCCGGACGGTGCCCAAGAGCGGAGCGTACCAGGGGGTTCCCGTATCCGTTGCGCCCTTAATGGGTCGCGAAGGCGAGATAATCGCCGCTGTAGGCGTCGTAGACGTGATGGGCACGGTAGACATCCCCGCGGTCTTCGGGGCGTACTCGGAGGTGCTGAAGCAGGTATCCGAAGAGAGATGAACGTCCGCCCCGGGGTCGAGAAGGATCTGCCTGCCGTATCTGCGATCGAGAACCTATGTTTTCTGCCGGAGGTGGCTTTCTCCGAGCAGGCGCTGGAGCATCTGTTGAGGCACGCCCACACCTTGGTGGCTGTGGACAAAGAGGTGGTGGGCTTCGTGGCGGGGGTGGTCTTCGGAAAGACCGGAAAGGCGATCACCCTGGATGTGCACCCTCGTTGCCGGAGAAGAAAGATCGGCAGCATGCTCATGGAGGCTCTGGAGGGCGAGTTCGCGGCCCTGGGCGCGAAGGTCTCTCTGCTGGAAGTATCGAGCGCCAACCAGGCGGCTCTGGCTCTTTATTTTGCGTTGGGTTATCGATACGTGGCCATTTTGGAGAGCTATTACGGGCCGGGAAGGGATGCCGTATCGATGCAGAAGAGTCTGGTGACTGATCCATACCAGAACAATATAACTTGAATGTGCTACTTGTTGTTATTGGTACGGTAATGCTTTGAGATTTAAAAGTATTTCGATCATAACAACTCAACAAACTCCCCAACCGTCAAGCCAGCATCCCTTATGATGCTTCTGAGTGTCCCTTTCTTTACGATACGATGAATGGGGACTACAACACGAACTTGAGGATGCTCTTCCTTACGGAGTGTGACATGACTGCCTTTTTGATGATGGACATAAAACCCTGCCCGTCTTAATGCTTTAATCACCTGTTCTCCAGAAACAACAGGCAATTTTGTCATACGGCTATTTCCATGACCTCTACTTTGGGCTCTACTGGAATCGGTAACTTATCTTTTTCTAGACTCTCTAAATAACACTCTATCGCTTCTTTGATGTTTTTCAACACCTCTTCTATCGTGTCGCCTTGAGAGTGACATCCCGGTAATGCCGGACAACTTACGTTGTATCCCCCATCCTCCAGATCCTCTCTAATAATTACTTTGAATTTCATTTCTTCGTCACCTTTTAATATAGTACATAAAGTATAACTTTATGTGCTCAAGTAAATGTGAGCGTAAGCGAACATTTTCTTGTACATATTTTTTCAATATATAAAAAGTTTTTGTGGTTGAAGCGTGCCTGTAGAGCAACTTGGGGGATCATTTCATTTTTCTTGCATGCTAGCTACCGAACTTAATATGGCAGACCCAGCCCTGTCTGTTTCTATCCCAACTACTACATTCCTTGCAAAGTATTGCTTCTCATCTCCTCTTTATATGCCCCATCCGCACCACACCACAATGAATTGCAGGACATCCTATTGCACGCCTACAGCCCTACATCTATCTCCTTCTCTTTTTATAACAAAGCCTTATAAACGCTTCATTTGTAAGACCCACATCTTTTATCAATCCTTTCAGGAGTCCAACCTTTATTGGCTTATTTCCATGCACTGGTATAACCAATATATTTTCTGTTCCTTTCTTTACCAAGATATGATGGCTCCCCTCGATACGGTCCACAGTCCAACCGGCGTTTTTAAATACATTGATTATCTTTTTGCCTGACCATCGAGGAAGTTTATCCACAATTTATATCACCGCCACTTCTTTGATCAGAACTTTATCTGTGCTTTTAGCATCATGCATTGCTCTCTCGTTTAATGTTTTTAAATACCCGACAATTGCTTCTTTTATGTTATCCAGAGCTTCTTCTATTGTATCCCCCTGTGACCAACAGCCTTTAAGAGCTGGACAATGCACAACATATCCACCATCTTCCAAATCTTCTTCAATCACAACTTGGAATTTCATTTTTTATCTATCTCCATACCTTCCGTGTCTTCTCTGTATTTCCGAACCCAATGCCCGTAAAACACCATTAAAGGAGCCGTCTATCTCATTTCCTCTCTCTTCCTTCACTCTTTGCCTTAGTATTTTCAACTTATCAACTAATCCCAATGCTTCGGCTTCTCGGTAAGCTATTGGTCCAGTTTTTTCATTGTATATAATGTATAACATTATGTACTCAAAGTAAATCCGACAGAAGGGAGGATTTTCTCGTCCATCGCTTAACCACCAGCTTACATGTATTGTTAATAGTAATTAAAGCTGTTCTTATATTTAAGTCACTATACCCTATACTTATAGGTACAGAGCATGTTAGTGCGTCCCTTTATATACTTTTCTTTTTATGTGGACAACGTTGAGTTGATATGTATTCTTCTACCACTTCCCATCCATGACCTACTGAACCATGATAGCAACCCGGAGCCCATAAATGATTCGGGCAGCCCGTCCGGACAGTGCCCAAATGCGGAGCTTACCAGGGGGTTCCCGTATCCGCCGCGCCCTTAACGGATCGCGAAGGTATCTCTGCTAGAGGTATCGAGCGCCAACCTGGTGGCTCTGGCTCTTTATTTTTGTACATAAAGTATAGCTTTATGTGCTCAAGTAAATCCGACCGAAGGGAGGATTTTCTTGTGCGTTGGGTTACCGGTACGTGGTCATTTTGAAGAGCTATTACGGTCCTGGAAGGGATGCCGTATCGATGCAAAAGAGTCTGGTGTCGTCTGGTGACTGACCCATACCACTAGACCCCTACCACAAGATATATTGATGTTCAAAATACTTAAGATAATATGAAGCTGGGGGTCTTCTCCATCCTGATCTTCGCCCTGGTATGCGTCTATTCGGCGCTGGGTGAGGTGGGTTCGGCAAGCTGCAACCTTGGCGAAGCTCTCGATCTCTACTTCGGCGAGTCTTATGAACTCGCTCTCGACGTCCTCGACAAGACGTTGGACGAGTGTCCCGGTTCGTCCGATGCCTGGAACCTCGAAGGTTGCGTTCTCTACGGGCTGGAAGAATACGGATCTGCCGTAGACGCCTTTGACAGGGCCCTCAGGATCGATCCTTCGGACGTCGACGCATGGAACAACAGAGGCAACGCCCACTACCAGCTGGGCCGGTACGAAGATGCCGTCGTCTCCTATGACCAAGCTCTGGCGCTCGCCCCGTCTTATGCAAACGCCTGGTACAACAAGGGCAGCGCTCTCGATCTATTAGATGAGCACGAAGACGCGATCGGATGTTACGACCACGTCATCGAGATCGACCCCTCGGACGAGGGGGCCTGGAACAGCAAAGGTCAATCTCTCGGCGACCTGGGCAGAGACGAGGAGGCCATCGAGTGTTACGACCGGGCCCTGAAGCTCGATCCTTCGGATGCTGACGCCTGGAACAACAAAGGCAACGCCCTCTACGTCCTCGGTCGGTACGGAGAAGCGGTTGACTGCTACGACCGGGCTCTGGATATCGATCCTTCGGATGCAGACGTCTGGTACAACAAAGGCACCGCTCTCCGAAGTATGAAGAAACACGAAGAAGCGGTCGGATGCTATGATCATGCCGTTGGGATCGACCCATTCGATGGAGATAGCTGGATCAATAAAGGCGTCGCGCTCTCTGATCTGGGCCGGTATGAGGAAGCGGTCGCCTCGTACGACCGATCTCTGGAACTCGACCCATCTCGTGGAGATGCATGGAACAAAAAAAGTGCTGCTCTCTACGAACTGGGTCGATATGAAGAAGCGGTCGTCTCTTATGACCAGGCCCTGGATCTCGGTCCTTCGGATGCAGATGCCTGGTACAAGAAAGGCTCTGCTCTTCGCAATTTGAAAAGGTACAAAGAAGCGGTCGAGTGCTACGACCAGGTCATCGGAATCGATCCTTCTTATGCCAGCGTATGGCGCAGCAAAGGTCTTGCTCTCAGCGGCCTGGGCAGGTACGAGGAAGCTGCCGAGTGCTACGACAAGGTTATGGAGTTCGATTCCTCGGATGCAGGCGTCTGGAACGAGATGGGTCGTTCTCTCTACGACCTGGGCAGATATGAGGAGGCCGTGTGCAGCTATAACCAGGCCCTGGAGCTCGAGCCCTCGAACGTGGCGATCTGGTGTGACAAATGCATGGCCCTCGACGATCTGGGCCGGTATCAGGAAGCGGTCGAGTGCTACGATCAGGTCATCATGCTCGATCCGTTGAATCTAACCGCATGGGGCAACAAAGGCGACGATCTCTATAAGCTGGGCCGATACCGGGATGCGGTCAGCTGTTATAACAAGGTCGTAACGTTCAAATCGGCATGACGCCGGAGACGTGGTCGAACGTTTTGAGGACACGTCTCCGGTGTCCACGTCTTCTTCTCTCGACCATCTACTTGATCTCTTAATCGGTAGCAACACGTGGCTTTCGTTCGATAAATCTACACCCGTCTTGTCTGTGCCCTCTCGCGTTCATCTCTGAGGCGATATGTCTGGTGCTGATGTAGCTGGATCTTGCTCGAATGGTGTATCTGGTCCTCCTCACAGACGAGATTACAGCACCGTCTCGCCCCGCCGTGGAGAAGTCAAGTATATAACGTCTGGGGCTCTGGCCCGTGCAAGATGAACCCAGAAATGCAAAGAGATTTATGTAATGTAAATAAGAAAAGATCGGGTAGATTTTCGCCCAGGGGTTTTAACTGGAGGAATTCGTATGGTTGAAGAAAAAGTGCCAAAAGATATAATGCATCTAGGCCCGTTGGACGTCAAAGACAGCACAGCAAACCCGGCACCACTCGGTCTGATGGGCTTCGGCATGACTACTGTTCTCTTGAACATGCACAATGCGGGCTGGTTTGGATTGGGCTCTATGATACTGGCGATGGGCATTTTTTACGGTGGGATAGCCCAGATCATTGCTGGGGTAATGGAATCGAAGAAGGGTAACACCTTTGGAACCACAGCTTTTACCTCTTATGGTCTCTTCTGGCTATCTTTAGTATTCTTGTTACTGATGCCGGCGTATGGATGGTGGGACGGTCCTACGAACTCTGCTTTGATCGCCTACTTCTTTATGTGGGGCCTGTTTACATTCTTGTTGTTCATAGGTACCCTGAAGCTCAACAGGGTATTGCAGCTGGTCTTCCTTACTCTGGCCATCCTATTCTGGCTCCTGGCTTTGAGGGATTATACCGGCAGTGCCACCATAGCAACCATTACCGGTTATGAGGGCATCCTTTGTGGACTACTGGCGATCTACGGTGCTATAGCTCAGGTGCTGAACGAGATATACGGAAGAGTAGTGTGGCCGCTAGGACCTGTCAAATAGGTCGGATTCAGAGATGGGTCAGGTTAAGCTGAACCTGCTTGTCAACATTTTCTCTTTTTTTGCTTTTCTAATCTCCACGATCACCGGCCTGATTTTGTGGCAGGTCCTACCAGGAAGATATGGCTTTCGAGGTGAACGAAGCCCTCTGTCCGATGTGATCTTCTTGTGGCTGGCACGTCATGATTGGCTAGATCTGCATAACCTATCTAGTATAATTTTCGTCGTTCTAGTAGCGGTCCATCTCATCCTGCACCGGCGGTGGATCAAGAACGCTATAGTGTGCCACGAGGGAAATCTGCAGTGCCGGGACGGTGGTAGTGAATCTGAACGGCCCGGATTTCATGGTGATGTACGAGCTGAGGATAGCTCACACCGTGAGCAATGAGTGCCTGGTGCTCTGCCGCCGGGGTAAATGTTCTTTCTTTCTAGCCCCCTTTCCAGGAGCGGCCCGGCTCTCTTGCCGCCCCGGATGATGACCACACCACCCGAACCGGAGATGCCAAAAGACAAGTCAAAAAGCGCACCCCGCAGCAAGCTACGGGGCATGTTCGCGCCGGTCATCAGCTAGTCAAATTCTAACAAATTCATCTGCTTGTAGCCTTCCTTCTCTTCGGAGGTTCCTTGTGTCTCAACATAATTGCGGATTATGTCCGACATCACACCATCACCTACAGTTCCGATGTATCCTCCATCACTCCAAAATTCACTTCCCCAAAGCTGTTTCTTGACTTCTGGAAATTGTTTAAAAAACTTCCTTGCTGTTATGCTTTTTATTATTTGCATCACTCGTGACGGTGAATATCTTGGTGCAGCCCCAACAAAAATATGCACATGATCTCCATCAGTTCCTATGGCATCAAAACCGAACCAATATTTATCACCCAATTCATAACAAATATGTTTAATATAATTAATGCGATCGACGTCTCTAAGGAGCTTTCTTCTATATTTGACACAGAACACCATGTGATACCGAATCTTGTATGCGCAGTGACTCGCCTTTCTCAGCTCGATCATCCATACACAATACGCAACAATCCTTAAGTCGGTATCTTGACTATCCCAACCACAGCAAGCTGTGGGGTATTCATTTTAAAATAACTCTCTTCTACACCGACCAGTTTAAATAAAACCTGGTAGATCTCCGTACGATGTTCAAGCTAGGAGAATACGATAGAGATGAAGCTGAGGATGTCGCCAGCTACCTGAGGGCGGCGGGGATCCGGGTGGAGCTGAGGCCGTATCTCTCTGTCACTACGCGCGGGACGGCATACATGGAAGGCAGGCTCAGCGAGATCCGAGATGAGATGGAAGATTTCGAGATCGAAGAGTATGAGCACTATCTAGATGCGCTGAGAGAGGTGCTCGCGGCAGGTACATCCGGCGAGGAGTTCAGAGATCAGTTCTGGTCTGTGCTGGATCCTGCCTGGATGGATAAAAAAGATCAGGTGAAAGAGATCATCGTGGGTTGGACAGATCCCTTCAGCGAAGGGGAATACGACGAGGAAGAGATCGAGGAAGACGATGAGGAATACTATGAAGATGAGGATGAGGATGATGATGAGCTGGTCACCGAACAGATAGAGTTGGTGGACGATTTATTTAATAATCTTCTTGCCGTCTTATTTGCCGAGAATGTTATCCAGCTCAATGAGCTCGATCTCGATGAGGCAAGGCAGCTTGATGACGATCCGCTGATTAGCATCCTCGTGGATCTGGATGAGTACGAGCTGGATCATCCGTTGATAAAGACCAAACTCTCCTTCGATCTTTATAGATGCTTCGATGTCTACATAGATGAGATCGATGCACCTCTGATAGATGATGTCGACGATGAGTTCGTGGACGATTATTCTGAGGAGCATATGACCATCGTGGCGTTGGGGATACTGGTTGCCAACCTCTTCGAGCCGCCATCCGGTTCGAGAAAGGTGGATCTCGATGAGTTCAAGGATATGTGTGTCGCTGAGAGTGATATGGACGACGTTGTCATGGCGATCGATGGGTACTCTGTGGCAGAGCAGATCGCCAAAGGTCTGGAGAAGAGGGGGATAGTCAAGATCAAGGGCAATAAGATCAAGTGGAAAAAGTCAGGCCGGGCATGAGGATGCTGCCACTATCGGCGGAAGACGAGCAGGATATCGGCGCTGGCGCCGAAGGGGTGGCGTCCGGCACAGGTTCGTGCACACCGCCCCACAGGCTCAGGGCAACGTGTCCCGTATTGTGGAGGCGTGCTCTGCATGTGGCGGACCTGGACCCGGTCGGCGCTGGTCTGCAGCCGAGGGCTGGCCTGCACCAAGGAAGCGCACATACCCCATTCCGGGAAGGCCGTTACAGAGTGTATCCGGGCCGTTATTCATTGGTCATCGGTTAAGCCCACCATTCTGCTCGGGACCTGCCGCCCGGCCACGGACTGTCGGCCTATGCAGGGTTAATTTTAAAAATCTTCAGATCAAAAACGGCACGGAGTTGTTATGAGGTTATCACTCTCGTCCTGGTTCGCGATCTTGCTGACCATCATCGTTGCACAGCTCAGACCCAGGAGGTGGTGGGCCTGTATTCCAATATTCCGTCATCCGCTTCCGGATAGATAATGTTGTATTGGGTAAGAATCTATTGAGAAGTCTATAGAGGTTTATAATGCTTGCGAGGATCAAGAGAGCGATAGAGAAGATCAAATGCATGAAGAGGTTTGAGAATGTAAAATTCATCATCCTCTATGGTTCAGCCTCGGTCGGGCAGATGCGGAAAGATTCAGATATAGACCTCTGCATATACTATAATGGAAGTGCTGAAGAGTCTTCAAGGTTCAGGTTTAAGGTGCTCTCAGAACTTTTTGATGATACCTACGACATCCAGATATTCCAGCTTCTTCCGCTTTATCTGAGAAGAGAGGTCTTAATGGGGGAGGTGCTTTACTGCGAGGATAAACAATTCTTATACGAGAGAGCCATCGATACGATAAAGGATTTTGAGGCATTTAAACACAGATTCTACGATTACATCGGAGAAAAGGCGATTACATGAGCAAAGGTCTTGTTAGAACGGATATAATCAGGACAAAGATGAAAGAGATAGAGGAGAGCATCAGGCTGGTGGAAGATCATCTACCGAAGACTTTTGAGGAGTTCTCAGACCTTGGACTGATCAAGGATGGGATCTATAAAAGAGTGGAATTTTCCATAGAAAACGTCTTTGATATCTGCGCCATCATAAACACAGACCTTGAGCTTGGAATCCCACAAGATGATGAGGATATCGTAATGAATCTGGTAAAGGACAAGATTTTGAGCGAAGAGATGAGAGATAAACTGAAAGGGATGAAGGGTTTCAGGAATATCGTGGTTCATAGGTATGGAAGGATAGATGACAGACTTGCTTTTGAGATACTCGGAAACAATTTACAAGATTTTTATGTGTTTGTGGGAAAGATGGTGATGGTTTTGGAGTTTTATCGGTTATAAGAATCTTTTCAGGTTCTGATCCTCCAGATAAATACAGTTCTACATGAGTTATCGATCCAAACGTTATGGGTGATTAGCTCATCTTAATATCATCACTACCACATAATTCTGTCCGAGTTTAACTCCGGTATAGGCAACATATATTTGTGATGTCTCAGTTTTATATGTTGAAAGATATCCGCAGGATGCAGAACAAGATCGAAGTCGTACGAGGCGACATCACCACCCAGCAGGTTGATGCCATCGTCAACGCTGCAAACAACAGCCTCCTGGGCGGGGGTGGCGTGGACGGCGCCATCCATTGCGTCGCGCCTCATGGAGAAGTGGCAGGGGCATCAGGCGAACCTGCGCCCGCCTACGGCGGGACGTACTGGTGACGCTGCTTATTGCGCCGCAGAACCCGATAAGCGCTGGACCTTGGGTGGCGAGCGGACCGGAAACAAGAAAATCTTCCCTTTGACCGGATTTACTTGAGCACATAAAGTTATACTTTATGTACTATAAAAAAATATATTCCGGTCGGCGCTTTGGGCCGGTCTCGCCCTGTCCATGCACCTTGATGGTGGGTGGCATGTAGTGAATGTGGTGCTATTTTAACAACCGTTTTGATGCGTCTCGATATCTACGGCTCCAGGGCTTCCACATATCGCTCAGGACCTGCCGTTGGCCACGGTCTCGTCGCCCTATGCGGGGTTAATTTTAAAAGTCATCAGATCAAAACCGGCCCGGAGCTGTTATGAGGTTATCGCTCTCGTCTTGGTTCGTGATCTTGCTGATCATCATCGCTGCACCGGCTCAGGCCCAGAAGGTGGTGGATTTGTATTCCGATCTTCAGTCATCTGACATGACCGTAGAAGGAGACGTTGACGGCTACATCCTCCAGGTGGATCTGCTCTTCTCGGACAAGATCATTCAGACCGAACGTCTACTTCTGAATGGGCCCGGCGTCTGGATAGTGAGACGGGACGTTCCTGGAGCCGAAGAGGGTTCTTACAGTGCCTGTGCCAGACTGTCGAAGGACGATGAGATAGTCTCCGAGAGGTGCTTCGATTTTTACTATGGTGCGCGCGTCCCTCTCAGGTTTGACGTGAGAGATTTTCGCGCAGATAATAAGGGCGCCCATCTCCTGGTGTACTCCAGAGATCTCGCGGTGGCAGACATCTATTACATGCTCATAAAAGATAACAAGGCCCTTTACGTCTCGAAGGATGAATCTCGGCCCATATCAGGTAGCGCCGTCTCCCCTACCAAGATAGACCACGACTGGAAGCAGCTCCTGGAAAACAACGAGGAGTACCGGGGAAGGGTCAAGATAGTCGAGTCCCGGAACAACCAGACGAGGGTCTTCATGAACCCCTTCGTCGCAAAGGATGACGCCGAGATAACAGACACCTATGAGGACGAAACCGGGGCCAGCGCCACTGTTGTAGGCCTCTCCCGAGTGCCTTTCAAGGGGACTCTGAGGTTCGTGTTATCCCAGAACAGCAGCGTCATCACCTCGATAGAGGAGAAGACACCCGTCTTGTTGACCGATGACGATGAGACCGTGGAGATCTCCTGGAACGATACGCTAGATCCCGGGTTATACCACCTCAAGATCCTGCTTCTGGGGAACGATGATGATGCGATAGATTTCGAGGAGAGCATAATCGAGGCGGAGATACCGCCCAGGCCGCCTGTCGTCGAGGTGCCGGAGAATAAGGAAAGCTCGTCGACCGCCCCTATCCTCGGCCTTCTCGGTCTGCTCGCCGCGTTCTCGATACTGATCGTCAGAAGACGCAAGGGTTAGAGTTCATTCGTTCGTGTAAATCCTCCCTTCGGTCGGATTCGCTCTGAGGACATAATATTATACATTATATACAAGTACAAAACCCAAATTTTTATATCATGCGAGATCATGTAGGGCCACGGAGGTATTTAATGAGTACAAAAGTCCGCCATTCGGCATGTTTCGCGGTGATGTTGCTGCTCTTCGCACTGGCATCGCCTGTTCTCGCAGACGAGCGCGTGTTCAAACCCTTGGAGCCCATCGCGCTGGGTATGGATATCAAGCCGCTCTATGACATCCAGGAGATCACCAAAGATAAACCGCTCTATAACTTCCAGGTATTTTCCAGAGATCTGCCGCTCTATGACGTCCGGGCCTATTCCAAAAATAAGCTGCCATACGACGTTCAGCAGTACATCACGGACAGACTGCTCTACGACTTCCAAGTATTTTCCAAAGATCTGCCGCTCTACGATGTCCAGGCGTACACCAAGAATAAGTCGCTCTACAGAGTCGACATGTACTTCAGAACGAAACCTCTTGCCGATCTCACCACCGAGACTAAACCAACCTACAACGTGCCATCGAAGGTTCTCTCCTAAGATCGGTGAATCATATCTCTGAGGTAATCTGCCTCAGAGATACTTCTGAATTTTATTCTCCAGCATGGACTTGGGATAGGCTCCCACCAGCTGATCGACCAGCTTACCGTTCTTGAATACCAGCAGGGTCGGTATGGCCATGATGCCGTATCTTCTGGCGGTCTGGCCGTTCTCGTCCACGTTCAGCTTTCCGAAGACCACCCTTCCTCTGTAATCTCTCGCCAGCTCCTCTATCACCGGCCCGATCATCTTGCAAGGACCACACCACTCTGCCCAGCAGTCCAGGACCAATAGCGGATACTTGGCCGCCTCTGCTTCCAGCGAGGTGTCCGTAAGCACGATCGGCGCCTCTGGGAAGGCCACCTTTGGCCCGTTGAACTTCTTGGTCATCTCTTCAAGCTTCTTCTTCTTTATCATCTCAAGATCTTCGTCCAAAATTACTCCTCCAATCTCTCTTTCGCATCTTCGATCAGAGACCTGAAATGGCCCAGATCGACCGGCATTATCTCGTAAACAAGTAACGTGTAGTCGAGAAACATTATCAGATCCTGTTCATACTCTTCGGAGTTGTTCAATGTATCGATAAAGATGGCACCCTTGAAAGGGCCGAGCTGGAAGCGGACCTCCTCCTGGTCCCAGCCGAGCCTGGCAAACATGTCTCTCCAGCTCTCGATCCAGCCTGGAGAGAGGTAGAAGTACAGACCCCGTTTGGCTACATCCTCTACTTTCTTTCGCGTAATCAGAGCGTCGATGCAGTTCTGGCATTCCAGCAGCACGGCCTTGTAGGGAGAGAGGATCTTATCCATCTGAGGATGGCATTGGCCGTAGCCTACGATGATGCCATCGCGATCTTTGCACTCTTCCAGCTTTGCCTCCAGTGCCGCGGCCAGACAGTCGAAGTCGACATGCAGTCCCGGTTCCAGGTAGTGCACCTCGAAAGGAAAGTCCAGGTTGTCGGCGATCTTCTCGATCTCATGCTCGAAGATACCACAGGCGATGATTGCATACATAGATGGTGGGATGTTTATCCATATATCATATATCGATTATCCGCGTGCCGGACTCAGAGGAAGCCCAGCATCGTTCCCCGGCCATCCTCTACGGCCTTCCGGTAGATCCTCATCGCGGTGGATATGTCCTGTATGGCCAGGCCGGTGGAGTCGAATACGGTGATCTCCTCATCGCTCTCCCTCCCCGGAACCTTCCCGGCGACGATCTCGCCGATCTGGGCGTAGATATTCTCCGGGTCCAGTATCCCCTGAGATAGGGGGACGTTGACCTCGCCCGAATGGAACGCCTGGACGGTGCTGTCCACCACAACCTTCGCCCGCAGGAGAAGCTCCGGTTCCAGCTCCTGTTTTCCCCTGGCATCGGCACCGATGGCGTTTATGTGAGTTCCCTCAAAGACCCAGTCGTTCTTCACCACAGGACGGCGCGAGGGCGTGGCTGTGACCAGGATATCGCAGTCACAGGCCTTTTCTGCGGAGGTGGTGAGCCGGTAGTCACAGTCGAGGAACGGCCTGCAGTTCTTCTCGAACTCCCGGCATAGGTCCTGGTTCAGGTCGGCCACCTTCACAGTCTCGATGGAGAAATGTCTGCTCAGCCCCAGGAGCTGGGTCCTGGCCTGGGCACCGGCTCCCACGATGCCCACCGTGCGAGAGTCATTCCTGGCCAGATACCCGGCCGCGATCATCCCCGCCGCCCCGGTCCTCATGCCGGTGAGAAAGGTTCCGCCCATGAGGGCCAGGGGCGCTCCGGTCCGGGGCGAGTTTAGTATTATCACCGCCATCACCGAGGGCAGCCCTTCCTTCGGGTTGCCGGGGTGGGCGTTCACGATCTTCACCCCCGTAACATCCTGGTCTTCCAGGTAGGCGGGCATCGTTCTCAGGTCGCCGTTGTACCTCTGATAGTAGAGGTAAGATTTGGGCGGCATCTGGGTCGTTCCCAGCCCGTCTTCTCTGAAGGCCTCCTCCACGGCCTCTATGGCATCGTCCATGGTCAGCAGAGACCGGACATCATCTTCGGATAACCACAACAGCTCCAGTTGATACATCTCTATATTCTCATCCCACTATGGAAGAAATAATCTTTGGCCGATGAACGGAAAAGACTATCCCTGGCCAGATGAAGTCCCGGTGAGATGGAACGGTACGATGTCGCCGTGATCGGCGCCGGGCCTGCAGGATCCATGGCGGCCAAGTATGCCGCCGGAAGAGGAGCCAGCACGATCCTCCTGGAGGAGCATCCTGGCGCAGGCTGGCCGGTCCAGTGTGCAGGGCTCTTGGGAGTCGAGGCTCTCGAAGAGTCGGAGCTGGTGCTGGGATCCTTCGCCATCAGAAGCGTCCGCGGGGCCATGGTATATTCGCCGGGCGGGCATCGTTTATCCTTTCGGGCCGGAAAGAAGAAGGCCTGGGTGGTGGACCGCAGGCTCTTCGACCGGGCCCTTCTCTCTGCGGCTCTGGAAAAGGGCGCAGATCTATGGATAGGATCACCGGTGATCGATCTCGCCCAGAAAAAGGGGCGAAGTCTTCTTACCGTCGGTCGGGGAGACGGTTCGCGGCAGCTGGAGGCCAGGGTGGTCATCTCTGCAGAGGGGGTGAAAGCGAAGATCGCCAGGTCAATGGGGATCGCTCCACCGGCAGAGATCCTCTCGGGCGCCCAGGTGGAGGTCCCCTTCAGGGTCGAAGACCAAGAGAAGGTAGAGATCTTCCTGGGCAACGGGGTGGCTCCCGGCCTCTTCGCCTGGGCCATCCCATCCCAAGAAGGCGCCGCCAGGATTGGGTTGTGTTGCAGGGAGAACGCCTACCGGCAGCTGGAACTCCTCCTCGAGAGCAGGCTTGTCGAAAGCAGGCTTTGGGGCGGACCCGTCGACCTGGTGGTGGGCGGGTTGCCTTTAGGACCGCCCGAGTCAACGGTGGCCGACGGTCTGATCGCCGTGGGTGACGCCGCAGGTCAGGTGAAACCTACCTCCGGAGGCGGTGTGTACCCGGGTCTGGTCTGCGCCAAGATCGCCGGGCGGGTGGCCGCCGCCGCCGCACAGGAGGACGATTCTTCTGCGGCAAGGCTCGGCGAGTACGAGCGTCTATGGCGAAAGGCCGTAGGCGGTGAGCTGTCCATCGGCATGAGGGTTCACAGGATGATGAACAGGATGACCGACGATGAGCTGGATCTGGTCTTCGGCCACCTGGGAACGAAAGAAAGCCTGATCGAGATCATAGAGGCCCACGGCGACCTGGACCAACCCAGCACGGTGATAAAGAAGATAATGCCCCGGCTGGGTCTGAGTGACATGAAGATCGCCAGGATGCTCTGGCGGCTGTACAGGGAAAGCGGCGACTGAGATCAGATCAACTCTACTTCTACCCGGCTGGACCCGTCATCGTTCTCGATGACCTGGATGGCGTTGTCGAACTGACCCTGGACCTCGTCGATGTGGCTTATGGCAAATATCTGGGGGAACCGGTTGTCCAGGTTCCGGAGGACATCGATCATGCTCTCCCGGTGCTCCACGTCCTGGCTGCCGAAGATCTCGTCCAGTATCAGAAAAGAGTAGCCAGGTCCATCCCGGCTGAACCTCATCAGGTACTCGCTGATGGCCACCCTGACCGAGACCGCGATCATGTCTATCTCGCCGCCGGAGTAGCGAGATATGGGGTAGAACTCGCCCTCGTCTTCGACCAGGATGCTGAAGTCATCGTCTATGCTCAGCCTGCCGTATTTTCCGGTCACCTCCCACATGATCTGGCCTGCGTTGACGGCGATATCGTTTCTTATCTTCACCAGGATGTGGTTCATGAACCGGTCGGTGAGGTTGCGGGTGGTATCTACCACCTCGGTTTTCATCTTCTTTTCAGCGATCGCCTTCTGGAGATCCTTCTTCCGCTCCGCCTCTGATTGCGCCTCTTCCAGGTCTCTCTCCAGCACACCAGCCCGGACCTGGTGGCTCGATACCTCTTTTCTGGCCTCTTCCCGCATGGAGCCGGCCTCGTCCAGGGATCGTTTCGCCTCTTGGAGGTGCTCTTCGTCATAGTCCAGGTCTGCCAGCCGCCCTCTCTCCTCATCCAGGTCCGACTCCAGTCCGGTGGTGGCAGCACTGGCCTCTTTTAGGTGGTGTCTGATATCGGCTTCTGCTGCCAGGGCCAGCTTGATCTGGTTCGCGGTCTCCTCGGCCTTCCTGAGCTTGTTCTCTTCTCCCTGGAGCTTCTCGTACTCCGAGGGATCGAAGCCCAGGTTATCGAGTTTTTCGTTCAGGTCCCTGGCACTCTTTCGGAGCAGTTCCGCTTCGGATCGGCTTCTGCGGACCGCATCTTCGAGAGAAGGTATCTCTTCGACCTTATTTTTCAGGATAGAGAACCGCTCCTGAGCCGGGTCGAGCTCGGTGAGGCGGTCCCGTTTCTCGATGTACATGGTCTCGTCGAAACCCAAATCGGCGATCAAAAGCTTCAGCTCCTCGATCTTTTCGATGGCGACCGTTCTCCTCGCCCACTCCTCCTCCAGCTCGGCCCGTCTCCGGGGAAGTTCTGCCACCCTGACCGAGAGCTCGGTGTGCTCCTGGACCAGGGGCAGGAGTTCCTCTGCCGCCGCTTCGATCTCCTGGTGCCTGCGAGAATCGTAGTCTGCCGGGCCGATCTTCTTCATATCTTCTTCGATCTTATTGGCTTCGCTTCTTTTCTCGACGATCTGAGCTTCCGTGCTCCGCATATCTGTCTGCAGCTCAACCCATCGATTTCTCTTGGCGGCGAGGATATCGGAAGCCTTCTTCAGCTCGTCTTTGACCGCCGCCGCCCTATCCAGCCGCGACTCCGTCTCTTGGATTTTCTGTTCCAGGGCCTCTATCTCCAGGCCGGCCGCCCCGGAGATGTTCTTATATTTTTTTACAAGAAAACGGTACTGATCCTCGAGAGGTCTCTCGCAGGTGGGACAATTGCTCTCCTCGCCCAGGTCTTCTATCCGGGCCAGCTGTCTTTCGGCGTCCCGTCTCTGCGACCTTTGGACCTCGACCTTTGGTCTGAGACGGCTCAACTCCTCGTTCAGGGCGTCCTTTTGGCGCCTTTGATCCTCCTCCTGGCGTCTCAGTTCATTATCTTCCACATCCAGGTCGCCCAGATCGAGGATCTTCTTTTCGAGATCCGACCTTCTTTTCGAGATCCTCCCGATGCCGGAGCGTATTTCTTCTTTCCTCTCCAGAAGGTCGTCCAGACGCCTCTGCGTCTCTTTGTTCTCCCTCAGCCGGGCCAGCTCTATCTGGAGTTCCTGGTACTTCTCTTTGAGAGGCTCGATTTCCTTCAGCCGCTCTTTCTTCCGCACCAGACTGTCTGTGGCAGACTCCATCCTGGATATGTTCTTATCGAGGGCATCCAGCCCGGCCTTCTTCTTATCCAGAGAAGACCGGTGGTCTCTCTTTTGGTCTCGCAGCTTCTCCAGAGATGCCAGTTCTCCGACCAGCCCTTTTCTCTCTGCCACCAGGGGACGGAGCGACTTCAGTTCTGTCTTGTCCCTCACCAGACCCTCCAGCCTGGTCTCCATTTTCAAAAGGAGGCGGCGTTCTCCCTCCAACTCGGTCTTGATCTTGGTCATAGACTGGAGCAGCTCGTGATGCCGGATCCGTTTCGGTCTGAGATGCTCCAGGATCTTTTTCACATCGTCCAGCCGGGCCAGCTTTGGCTTCAGCTCGTACAGCCTCCAGCGGTCCTTCTCGATCTTCTCCAGCTTTCTCTCCTCGCGTCCGATGGCCTCTCTCTTCTCGGAGAGAGCCGAGATCAGCCGGGTTATCTCGCGAGATAGGTCTTCATGAGACCGTTTTTTGTCCATCTCTTTCTCCAGGACATTTTGTCTATCTTCCACCCTCGATGCGAGACTTGCCTCGGCGGACCTGGCTCTGGCCAGCTCGGCCTTTGTCCTGGCAGTCTTTTTCTCAAGGTCGCCGACCTTCGTTTCTGCGTCTTCCATCGTGGAGAGGGCTCCTTCCAGCCGGTTCGTCTCATTGTCGAGCCCGCGTCTGTCGGTTTTCATCAGGTCCAGGAGCCCGTCTCTGATATCGTCCAGGCCAAGAAGGGTAAGAAGGTACTCTTTTTTCTTCGTCCCGCCCTCCTTGAGCAGGTTGTCCAAGTCTTTCTGCCTGGCGTAGAAGGTCTTCATGAAGTCCTGGAAGTTGATCTTGAGGATCTCCTTCAGCCTAGAATCGACCTCTCTCGTCCCGGTGGCCACCATCCCCCCGTCGATGAAGAGCCTGGCATCCGGGGTGAGGTTCTTTCCCTTCATGGCCCTGAAGATGATCAGCGTCTGGCGGCCCAGGCTGAGCTTCAGCTTTACCTCCACGTCCTCTCTCTCGCCTGCGCGGGAGTTCTTGACAAAGTCGCGCCTTATGGTGGATGCCTTGCTCCCGTAAAGGGCCCAGGCGACCGCCTCTACTATGGTGCTCTTTCCGGATCCGTTCTTGCCCACGATCCCGGTGAGACCGTCCTGGAATTCTATCTTCGCGTTCCTGTACTTTTTGAAGTTCCGCATCTCCAGGCTATTTAGGATCATCGAAGACCTCCATGACCCGGAGCTGTTGCGATCCGTCCGATCAGGTATGTGCCGTAGGCGATCACATCGTCCTGTATCGCCTTCGGCGTCCCGGACGCTTCGTCTCTCAAAAACTTCTCGAACTCCTGGGGGAGACTGCTCGCGTCCACGGTCTCGGCATCCCAGATGCGGGTATCGTCCTTGAACTCCGGCATGACATCCAGGTGGAGAGCCTCGCTCTTCAGCCGGCTCATCCTGGCCTGGTTTATGTTTTTGTAGGCCTCTCTGGAGACGTTCTTCAGTTTGATCCTGACGATCTTGTTCTTGATGTCCACATCATCACAGAGGTTCTGAAGCTCGGTCGTTATCTCGTCAGAAGATAAACGGTCGCAGTCTACGGGGATAAGATCGAGCATATCTTTTGCCTTGACGGGGATGGGTTCCACTTTGCCGCTTTCCAGGTCCACCAGGAGCATCCCCTTCTCGTCTTTGGCCTCGTTGAACCTGAAGTACTCGATAGAGCCGCTGTACCAGGCGTTCTGGGCCAGCTGGGCCTGGCCGTGGTAGTGGCCAAGAGCAATGTAGGAAAAGTCACGCTTCAGAAAGCTATCTTTGAGCTCGTGCTCGCCCACGGTCCTGAGTCGTTTGTTCCAGAGCGCTTCGACCATACCGTGCATGACCAGGACGTCGTTGCCGGTGTAGCGTATCTTTCTGAACTCTTCCAGATAATCTTCCGGGTCGATACAGAAGGGGATGCAATGAAAGACGTATCCTCCGACCTCGAAAGGCTCATATTCGTAACGGTGAGCGATATGAACATTATTCATCCCCTCGTATAAGGTGAAGGGACTTACGGTGGCGAGGGTTTTTGGAGCGTCGTGGTTCCCGCTGATGATTATCACCGGGATATTCGCGTCGACCAGCCGTTCCAGGTTTTGCTTGAAGACGTAGAGGGGTTTGATCCTGGGCCTGACGTGATGGAAGACGTCTCCGGCATGGATCACGGCATCGGGACGATGCTCGATTATCTTGTCTACCGCCTTTTTGAATCCCTGGTAGACCATCTCTTCTCTGAGGTTTCTTCCCCTCTTATCGACCCGGCCGTAGGCTGAGAAGCCGAGGTGAGAATCTGCCAGATGAACTATCTTCATGTTTTACTCGACCTAGTTACTTAAATATCTCTTTCACGGGTCCATTATCAAATCCACGTTTTGAAAGAGGGTATATTCCAGAACAAATTTTAATGATGTTCACACACTTAATCTCATCCACGCCCGCCGATATAAATGTATTATCAAGTATTTTTGTAGTTATATCCTCCATCGAATATTCTCCTCTTTAAGTAGACCCTCGAACTCGGAGATGCCTAACCCAGCGATCTCCGATGCCTTGCCAAAACTTATTTTCTCTTTTCTCAGAAGAGATTTGGCTATTTTTATTCTATCCTTTTTGAGATCGTCCCATACAATAGATTCTCCGATGTACTCTGGATACAAGACATAAACAAACACGAGTATTTCATCACCAGATAAATCCTTCAAAAAGTTCTTAAAATCCTCTATAACATCTACAAGTTCTTTTCTTGGTTTTAGATGGTTGTATATATCGATACCTTTCTTGGTCAGTACATAGCGACTGTCCTCTTTATCGATCAATCCCAGAGATATTAAGTCATCCAATATGTCGTCTACGGCTTCGCTATACGGTCCATATAAATGTGGTTCGAATTCTAAAAGAGCCTTGAAATTTTCAAATGCATTTGATATCAAAAATAATAACTTTTGAAGTCTAAGCCTACCTCTGAGTGGAGTGTTACCTAATGCTCCAATTGAATATATAATTAACTGTTCGTCATCCTCCAACGAATCGATAGTGATAGTAGGAATCCTCACAGACCTATTGGAGGCGTTGTATGACCGTACGGGGGACATTCTCACCAACTCATAACATATCTATGCAATGTATACCATGGTCCTCGGTGGTGGGCATGTTATGTTGACCAGATACAGTTCTGTGACCCTGGAAACTTTGCAATACATGTATTAATACTACACGGTATGCACAACTTGATAATGTCACATTGGACCCCCAATTGAGGCTACTGGTATTTTTATATATTTTGTTTGGGTCAAGTTCTTAGTCGTCATGCATCTATTGATTAAAATCATTATCAAGCGAGTGATTCTGAGGGCGCTAAACACATACTC
>Ga0209121_10001267_pt1 | contig 26536 bp, 29 predicted proteins | sample Cruoilmetagenom3_FD_187292 | JGI IMG/M metagenome (GOLD analysis project Ga0209121, IMG submission 187292) | Oil polluted marine microbial communities from Coal Oil Point, Santa Barbara, California, USA - Sample 3 (SPAdes) (version 2) | ecosystem: Environmental > Aquatic > Marine > Oil seeps ...
CTGAACCCTCCCAATCCTTTGAGGATTGGATGGATGGAGTCAACATCCTCGTGTATGATGCCATGTGGGGACGAGACACCCCGGTAATTGAAAATGCCATCGATGGCCTGGGTTTGGGGCGCAACACCACCAACGTCAGGGATGCTGTTGGCGATTTCATCTCAAATATGAATTCTGCCAACAAATGGGACCTGGTAATTGTGGGCTCGGAATGGCGCAGCCTGGTGCAGGGTGAGGTGTTTGATGTGATCGTGGACCAGCTTGACCGGGGCAGTTCGATCATTTTTGAAACCTGGTACATTGACCAGGTCTACAATGGGCGCGTCCAGCCCATTATGCAGCGCTGCGGTGTTTCCTTCCACAAGGATTGGTGGCGGGCTAATGACAGCAACCTGAATGATTACCTGGTTTACCTGCTGGTGCCCGATGATCCAATATTTTCAGAGCCAAATCTGATGAGTATGCTGTCGCCTTATGACACGAGATGGATCGAAGATGTGGGCGATACGGTTGAACTGATACCTGGATCTGATGCGGTCTTACTGGCAGGCAGGATGCCCAAGGAATACACCTCCTATGGCTTAATGGTCAAGTGCATTGACGGCCGCTTGATCTGGCAATTGTTCTCCACCCATGACTATAAGGACCAGGAGATGACCAATATGTGGCAGAATTACATCTACAACGCCCTGCAGGCACGTTACGAGTATCTCCAATAAGCTAACTCCCAAGAAACTGTTCACCCCCGCTGACATCTGGCGGGGGTTTTTTTATTTCCCACGTGCAAGGTGCCACAGCACTTTGGGAAAACAGATTTTAAGCTCGTTCCAAATATCCTGATGCGTTCGAGACCCCCGCAGCAGATCGATGATCATGCTTTGCAGGGTGGGGCTTCTTTTTAATAGGAAAGTATTGATTCCGGGAAAGCTGTTGACCAACAGGGAGAGGCGTCGGGCATAGCGCATTTGCAACCTCAAGGTATCATGGACATCGCGCGTGTAGGCGGATAGGTCAGCCGTCTCACCTGAAATGTGCTGCATGATCGCTTCTGGTGCCAGGCGCGCACTGGCGAAGGCATAATACAGTCCTTCTCCGAGCCAGGGATCCGCCAGGTTGGCGGCGTCACCTACCAGCAGGATGCGGTTGTGGTGTAACTTATGTTTATCACCGCCCAAGGGGAAGGGAGAGGCACGCAAATCAATTATATCGCTGCGCTGTAAGGCGGGATGCTGATCGATAAAACGCATGAGCTGCCTTTGGGTGACTCGCCTGGCCGGCCAGCTGCGGCCGACGCCCACATTGAGGTGATCTTGCTTGGGAAAGATCCAGCCGTAGCCGCACAGCAACGTTCCAAAATCGAAGGTGACGGAATCCAGGAGGTGATGAGAAGCTTTGGCCGGCATCCTGAGCCGGGCTTCATAAGCCAAGCTGGTCGCGCGGGTTGGGATCAGGTGAGACTTTTTGGCGACCAGACTGTGAATACCGTCAGCCCCGACCAGGTAGCGGCAGTAATAGACTCCTGTTTGCGTGGTGATCTGTATGCGGTTTTCTTCTTCATAGAATGTGAGGAAGCGCGTTCCAGGCTGGGCGTGTGCGCCAATTTCCATTGCCTTGTCAAGCAAATAGGCATCAAAGGGCGCTCGTTCGACCAGGTAAGCGATCGGGTCTCGTCCGTAGATCGCTGCGCTGGCGCGCCCGGATGCGCTGATGTACCCCCAGGAGACGGCGCGCTGGATGACGGGCTGAATGTCAAACGGGAGTTCGCTGAACGCTCGGTGGGTCAATCCACCGCCGCATACCTTCCTGCGGGGGAAGGTGCTCTTTTCGAGGATCAGCACGTCCATCCCGGCTGCAGCAAGATAGTATCCTGCAAGGGAGCCGGCTGGACCGGCTCCAACGATGATGACATCATATGTATGCATAGCAATCAGACCTGTCTGGTATTGATGCTTCTATTATATTGGCAAAGCAGTGAGCATGTATCTCTCATAGCATAAGGTGGTTAAGATCCCCGGGATTTCCTGATGAATTTGAAGCCCGGTGTTAACTTTATCGTGTCAAGGAATTGTTGTTTAATGGTCGTGACAAAATCCCGGGGATCTCCAAAGCGACAATCCCACCTCAAGGGATGTGGTACGGTAAGGTTGGAACAAAACAGCCTTTGGTGTCGTTAATTAAATACAGTAGAAAATAGAAAGGATTTGAATTAACCATGAAAAAATGGATGATCATTTCAGCTTTGACCTTGGCTTTCGGTTTTTCCCTTTCAGCCTGTCAAGGAACGTCACCTGCAAAGGGAGAGGATTACGAATATGGTCAGGATGCCGTTGTTGAGGCTGTGGAAGTGATCTTGCTGGAAAGTTTCCCACTTCAAGCCCAGGCCAAAGTATATGGGTATTTGCCTGATGGATGTACAGAACTGCATGACATTTCCGTCCAACAGGAAGGCGGCACCTTCACGCTGACCTTGACCACCCGCCGGCCGATAGGAGACATCGCCTGCACTGAAGCCCTGGTACCCTTTGAGGAAACCCTCAGTCTGGATATTGAAGGTCTGTCAGCTGGCAACTATCAGGTGGTGGCACAGGATCAGGAAGCGGTTTTCACATTGGATGTGGACAATGTCCCCCAGCAAGGTGAGGAAGGCGACTTCATTTATGGGAACAGGGCGACGGTGGAGCAGATCAGTGCGAGCATCTCAGACACCAGCCCCCGTCAGGTCATCGTGACTCTGGATGGGTACCTGCCGGATGGCTGCACGGAAATTGATGGGATCACTGCTGCCCAAAAGGAAGATGTATTTACCCTTGAGATCGTCACGCGCCGACCGGCGGGTGAGGTAGCCTGTACCATGGCTATTGTCCCCTTTGAGGAGTTATTCAGCCTTGATGCTGAGGGGCTGGCACCGGGGGACTATACCGTTGTTGCCCAGGATCAAGAAGCGACTTTTTCCATTAAGGCAGAGGATGCATCCGAGGCTTATCCCGGGGATGAGAAGTTCGATTATGGGACCGATGCAAAACTTGAAGGTTTATCCATCAATATCATGGAATCCTTTCCTGTCCAGGTCAGCGTCAATCTGTGGGGGTACCTGCCGGACGGCTGTACACAGATCTATGAGATCACATCTGAACGTCAGGAGAACCTTTTCACCGTTGAGATCGTCACCCGCCGCCCGGCAGGAAACGTGAGCTGCACTCAGGCAATTGTGCCTTTTGAAAAAACGGTTTCCCTGGATGTGAAGGGTTTGCCTGCCGGGGAATACTCGGTAGAATGCGGTGAATTTGAAGAACTCTTCACCCTGGAACAGGACAATGTCGTCCAATAAGCACAGCTCTTGAGAAAGGTATCCCCTGACGGCAAATCAAGAGAGTTAAATAAATAGCAGCAAGAGACAGACGCCCCATTTCAATAAGGGTCGTATTTTACGTCAGATCTGGATGTGCACTCACTCAATGGTCTCCGGTTCCAGCAGGATGGGGTGCACTGCAAGTTTAATTGGATAGCCGTGCCGAAGCCACATGGATTCTGCCAGAGCTGCAGGCTGGCAATGGATTCCCTTGTCCTGGAAGTATTCGCATAGGCGTGTCAGGTCACGGCGAAAGATTGCATAGGCGTTGCGGTTTTGGTCGGGATTGATCGCCTGGGGGAAGTCGATCAATTTGATATTCCCTTCACAGTACAGGATATTATAGGCAGACAGGTCACCATGCACACGCTGGTTATCCAGCATAAGATTGATATTCTTAATCACCCTGTCAAATACGTCCTGGGCTTCTGCAGGCGACAGGGATACTGTGTTAAGGGTGGGAGCTTCGATATCATCCCAGCCGATATATTCCATCAGGATGGCATTGTTACCGCAGGCGTAAGGCTTGGGGACATCAGCACCGCCCTCGTACAGCCTTTTCATCGTTTGGAATTCGTGCTCGATCCACGAAGTATGCATGAGCTGCAAGCCGTACTGAGTGCGCTGGCGGATGGCATGCAGGGAACCATCATCCCCGATCTGATGCCCTTCATCATCCAGGAGTAATCGCCCTTCACGATAAAGGGCGTCGTTCCGCAGCTGCCGAAAGCGGCGCGGTCGATAGACTTTAGCAGCCAGATAATCAACGTCAGTGGTGGTGTTCCCCAGGCATTGATAAACAGAAGCTTCCTTTCCACCACCTTTGATCAGGCGTAAAATGTCATCGAACCAGTGCATATGATAAAAATCGGACAGAGAACCGATCAGCCACTGCTTTTCATGCTTGGATGCCTGGTAGCTGAAGGTGAGTGCCTGTTCCTTCTCCGCCAATTCTTCCAGATCATTTGATATATCTCGTTTCTTTTGTTTTTTGTGGTTAACCCGGCATCGCAGCTGTTCATCGGGAACATTACGGATCGCGGGCAGGTCTTGCAGGTCTTCTAATTGTTCAACAAGTTTAAAATGATGAGAGGTACTCATATGTATGCTTTTTTCCTCTGATTATTAATTTTCAAAGTAGGAGTGGTACGATTAATCCCGGTATTTCAGGGATGAGTCTTATCTGTGGGTATCCTTTGGGAAAAAGAAAAACCACAGGCAGCGCCTGTGGTGGCAATTGGGCTTAATGATACGATAGATCAGTTATCAGTTGGATTGACCAGCAGGAGGCGCGGCTTTCAAATTTCTGTGTGATATGTTCAATTGATCTAACATCTGAAAAGACCTCCTTTCTGGTTGTCTCGTTCTTGAATGGTATGAGTCTAACCGAATATAGGCCCTCTGTCAAACCCGAATTATTTTCAGTGGTGAGCCCACGCCAACCTTCCAAATTGCGGGAATTTGCCAGTTATCAATCATATTCTAAGGCATCTGCCTGGTCACCCAATTTTTCCCGCATTTTCTCCAGAAGGGCATGATCGGGAGAGGCGCCGGTCTGGCTGTACATGAAGACACCCAGCATCATTTCGCAATCAGCGACCTCTTTGCTGATGTTTTCTTTACGTACCCGATCATTATTGCGCACCCAGCCATCCACACGCGAGACAATTTGATCAGCGTGCCAGCCTTCTTGAGTGAAGTTCTTCAGCATGTTGATTTCCTCATCTGTCAGCTCGTCCTGGTGATGTACCAGGTAGGCTTCAGCCAGTTCACCCACTTCAGACAGGAAAAACCACAGGGCGTGTTTGGCTGAAGGCCACTGCAGGCCGCGAGCTTGGTAATAGGATTGGATGGTTTTTATCTGCATCGTTGCGCCTCCTGGCAGCCTGGTTTAAATCCTGTGAATTATACCTTGATTAGGCTCTCTATCACGGCACATCAACAGGATGACATACCTGTATTCGAAAACCGTAATCAATAACGAGTGTCAATTCAGGGATTGGGATAACTCAGTATAATTAACACAATTCAAGAGACGCAATATAATTATTTTCTATGAAAATGAAGAAATTATTACAAAGTATTAATCGCTTCCTGAAAAAAGCCTACCGAGTCGTCAACACTTTCAGCGGTGGTGCCCTGGGGATCATCCGAACCACTTTTCAGCGCTTCGACCAGGAACGGGGATCAGAAGCAGCTGCCAGTATGGCGTTTTTCGCTTTCTTTTCCATTTTTCCCATGCTCCTGGTATTCATTTCTGTGGGGAGTTTCTTTGTCGACCAGGAGATTGTCAAAGCACAGCTGCTGAATCTTGTGCAAGATGTCCTGCCTGGCGTGCAGGAGGTGATCGTCGCCAATATTGAGCGCGTGCTGCAAACGCGCAGTGCTGTTACCGTATTTGCTCTGGTTTCCCTGACCTGGTCAGCAACCAGTGTGTTTAATTTACTGGTAAAGAATATCAACCGAGCTTTCCCCAGAGCGTCTGTGCCCAGTTTCCTCAAAGGGCGCCTGCTGGGATTCTTAATGATCCTGGCACTGGGCTTCCTGATGTTGCTTTCATTTGCAATCTCAACGCTTTCCAGTGTGATCCCAGCAGTCAACATCTCGTTGGATGGGCGGCCTTTGCATGAGACCTTCCTGTGGCAGGTTGGAGGTTTCCTGGTGCCCGTTCTGGTAAACTTGCTGATGTTTTGGGCGATGTACCAGTGGGTACCTACCCTCAGGGTCAGCCGAAAAGCTTCATTGATTGGGGCTGCGATAGCCGGCGTCACCTGGGAGTTGCTGAATAATATTTTCACCTGGTACCTCAGCAGCGGCCTTTCCCAATATAAGCTGGTGTATGGTTCGCTGGGTACCGTGGTTGCCTTGTTGTTCTGGATCTACCTTACTGGGGTGATCACCCTGGTGGGCGCGCATCTGGCAGCTGCGATCCAAGGTGCTATCCGGGAGAAATCCGATGTGCCACCCGGGTGAAGGTTTCCCACGGATTTCACCAGTTGGCGAGTCCGCCCTCCTGGTGACCCTGGATGAGCAGATCAGCCTGGCAGCGAATGAGCGGGTGATGGCACTGGATACGCATCTACAGGCAAACCCGATTGGGGGTGTTTTGGAGTGGGTTCCGGCTTATGCCAGTTTATTGATATTTTTCGACCCGAGCATTGTAGATTACCAAAGGCTCAGCACCTTGCTGTGTGAAATCATGCCGGGTTTAGACGTGGCACAATTCAGATCCCCACAACGCGTTTTAATCCCCGTGGCTTACGGAGGGGATGGGGGGCCCGATCTTGGTGTTGTGGCTGATCATTGCGGCTTATCACCGGATAATGTGGTGGCATTGCACACCGCTCCCATCTACAGGGTGGGGATGATGGGGTTCACGCCAGGATTTGCTTACTTAATGGGCCTGGATGAGCAGTTGATAACTCCCTGCCATGCCAACCCACGCACCTTTGTCCCGGCGGGATCGGTGGGTATCGCAGGCGCACAAACCGGAATCTACCCCCTTGATTCCCCGGGCGGATGGCAGCTGATCGGGCGCACACAATTTAAACTCTTTGACCGCCAGCGGGAACCGCCTTTCCTGCTTGCACCGGGTGATGAAGTGCAGTTTGTCCCCGAGAATGGGATCAATATAGAATGAGTCTGCTCATTGAAAAAGCGGCGTTCTTGATGTCCGTTCAGGATGAGGGTCGCATCGGCTACAGGCGGTATGGCTTACCCACATCCGGGCCAATGGATTGGTGGGCTTTCCGCTGTGCCAACCGGTTGATCGGCAATCACAGTGGTGCTGCTTGCCTGGAGGTAGGGTTTTCTGCAAGCTTGATCAGGCTCCAGAGTGATGCGCTTATTGCTGTATGCGGCGCAGGCTTCGAGTTGAAGTTGAATCACCAGGTGATGCCTATGTGGATGGCTTTTTTGGCTAAAAGAGGTGATCTTTTGACGTTTCGAAAAACGCCGGGTGGTAACTGGGCTTACCTGGCTGCGGCAGGGGGAATGCAATCGCCGAAGTGGTTGGGGTCGCGCAGCGTTTATCCCCGGGCGGAACTGGGAGGGATGTTATCCGATGGAGACCAGGTGCGGCTGGTTGACCTTAAGTATGACAGCCGACGACTGGCTGGTCAGCGAATTCCGGATACTGAAAGGCCGCCTTACGCCAGCAACCCTACCGTGCATGTGATTCCCGGTCTCCACCAGGCTCGCTTCCAAGCGGAAAGCCTGATAGATTTTAGGGACTCGGCTTACCGGGTGTCCGCCCAATCAGACCGAATGGGCTACCGCCTGATGGGCCCCGACCTGAAGCTCAATGATGGATCGGACCTCATTTCACAAGGGATGGTTCCAGGTGAGATCCAGGTACCCAGAGATGGACAGCCGATTGTGATGATGGCGGATCATCCCACCACCGGTGGGTACCCCTGCCTTGGGACGGTGGCAAAGGTGGATTTACCATTACTGGCGCAAACGGAGCCCCTCCGAAATAAGGTACATTTTAAACCCATCCAGCTGGAAGACGCACGAGCTTTGCTGTTGGAGAGGCTGGAACAACTGAATCGACCAATAGACGTGCAGGAGGACCAATGGCTGCAGCTTTAAAAATCGATCTGAATTGCGACCTGGGAGAAAGTTTCGGCAGGTATCAGCTGGGAGACGATGCCAAGATCATGCCGTTGATCACCTCAGCGAATATTGCTTGCGGTTTCCACGCCGGTGATCCAATAGTGATGGCCCACACCGTGACAATGGCAAAGTAGCATGGCGTCAAGGTTGGCGCTCACCCGGGGTTCCTGGATTTACAGGGGTTTGGGCGGCGATCGATGGGAATGTCGCCCCAGGAGATTGGGCATATCATCCACTACCAGCTAGGTGCTCTGAAAGCCTTTGTGCGGGTGGCAGGGCTGCAATTATCACATGTCAAACCACATAGGGCCTTATATAACATGGCTGCAGAAGATGGGGTGATAGCGGAAGCCATAGCTGAAGCCGTCGCTGCTTATGATGATAATCTAATTCTGGTTGGGCTGGCAGGTTCAAAGCTCGTTCAGGCAGCGGAGAATTGCGGCCTGCGTGCGGCACAGGAAGCTTTTCCTGATCGCACCTATCTGCCTGATGGGCGGTTAATGCCGCGCTCGCAACCAGGAGCGGTGGTTGCCAAACCGGAGGACATCTCGGAGAACGCCCTGCGTTTGGTTAGAGAAGGCATTAACATCAACGGGGAACAGATCAGGATTGACACCCTGTGTTTACACGGAGATCACCCGGGAGCGGTGAAGAACGCACGCCAGGTACGGCGCCAGCTGGAGGATGCAGATGTAGCCATATGCCCGTTAATCCAGGTCATCCAATGAGCAGTAGATTTGTGCGGATTTTAACATCGATCCCTTAGAGGCAGCCGCAAAAGTCCAGCAGCGTTTTAAGCAGCGGGGCACGGTTTTAGGGGAAAACAATGATCTCACACCGGATAAAGTGGCTGAAATTTAAAGCATGAACCAATAAACACCGGAAAATCCTCTTTTTCGCGGATGTCTTTGCGGTAATGTTAATAATATCGTGTTAGGATTGGAGGAAGTTGATGAGATGGGATTAAGAAGCCAGGGCATTACCAGGATATTAAATACATGGCTAAGAGTGCCCGGCTGATATGGATCTTTAAACTTCTAATCTTATATCTTTAACATGCCCTTAAGCGAAATGTCGCAAAAATCCGCTATACTAAATGCACTAATTGGTAAGGTTGAAAAAAATTAAAAGTAGTCTACTTCTTTTATTCTCTCCTTTTGGTTTAGAGGCTCCTTTCGAAAAAGCTAGCGGGTGACTGAAAAGTCACCCGCTGGTAGGTTAATGAGCATTCTGGAACACCTAAGCATCTTGAAGAATTTTGATCAAGGTGTCTTTTGCCCAGGCTTTGATTTTATCCCAATTCCGGTGATCTTGTTCTGGTATCGATTTTAACGGTTGTGCCATCAACCCGGTCAATTTATCGTGATCGATACACCCGCCGAATAACCCCAGGCTAACAGGCTCAGTGGTTTTAAACATTGGTTTGGCAAAGTTCTTAGCCTTTTGAATATTTTCCGGTGTCTCTTCTGCCATGGTCAGGCATAGCAGGAAATAAGCAACCGGGATTTGGCGCAATGTACGTCTGTGCTTTCTGAGGAACCGCCGGGTTTTACCCAGGATGTGAAAAGCACGTACCGCAGAGCCCACAATCACTCCATCATAGGTAGAGATATCCCTGACATCCTCAACGGGCGCAACCGTCACCTCGACACCCTCAGCTACTAGCTCTTCCCCAATCGTGTGGGCAACTTCTCCGGTCGAACCAGCAGCAGTACCATACGCAACCAAAATTTTCTTTTTCATCTTTTCACCTCGATCAAACTTTTCTCATGGGTGTTCATTATAATTTTATATCAATATCATGTGCATTGGTTGATATTAATAAAAAACCTCTGCCAGATATTTATGGAGCTTTCCCAGGGCGTTTACAGCCTCCGACGCACTTCGATAATTAGGAAGCCAGCCATCCCCCAGCCTGGCAATTCGGCGCAACACCGGCTCTGCATGGCCCCCAACCAGAGCGGGATCGGCTGCTGGATGGGCAGTGGGTTCAAGCCAGCATCGGGGATGGTGTGCCATTTCCCATTGAAGGTGACCAATTCTTGGGTCCACAACTGCCTGAGAAGCTGAATCTGTTCTTCAATTCGCTTTCCTCGATTGTGAAAGTTCTTGTTCAGGCTGGTATATTCAGCCTGGACGTTGGTGCCAAGGTTGACCTGAGTCCCCAGCAAGATCAGGGCTTTGGGCGGTGAGGGGTCTGGGCTGGCGGATTGCAGGGCAACTCGCGCGCCAAGGCTGTGTCCGAAATATACGATTTGATCATCTAAAAGGCCGGATATCGTCTTGAAGGTTTCCTTTGTTGCTAGAGCCTGATATGCCAGTCTGTGGCGGCATCATCGAACTCAAACGCGCCCGGCGAGCGGCCGTACCCAGAGAAATCGAAGGTGAAGACGTGTGCACCAGCATTTAAAAAACGCCGGCTGCTGGGCGCAGGGCAATCTGGTCGCTGCCAAAGCCCTCCAGCATGAACACCCCCATCGGTTTGGATCCGGGAAAATAGGTAGCTGCGAACCGGTCACCATATGAATCGCTGAAGGTGAGTCGACCCCGTAATTTGAAAGCAGGTTTGATCTGGAAAAGCCCGGCGAGGCCGATAATCAGTGAGATGAGAAAAAGGCTGATGATGATGACGGGTATCCATCGTTTCATCGTATCCTGGACCTCCTGCTGGAATGGTGAAATATTTTATTGATTATACAGCAGGTTGGCAGGGTGAAATGATCCGTTTTGATCAGACTTATCCATACATCTTCATCAGACTGGATGCTAGCGTTCAATTGATGTTGACTCCAGCGGGGCTTGATTGGTGAACAGGGATGGCTGATTGATCAAAGGAGTCTTTGGGTCACCTTCGTCGTTTCTGTGGGTTTTCTATATCCAATCATCTTTTTTCACGAAGGCCAGAATTGGCTCAGCAGGACTCGCTGTGTACAGCGTTTGACTCTGAAATATAAAACCGATCTAATTGTCAATGCCTCCTGAATGTACTGTTCAAGGAGGCATTGAGTAGTTATGTTAGTTATGCCTTTTCAATCGGGACATAAATATAGAAGATGGATTCTGGCGAGAAATCTTTGAAATCCTCATTGTAGTATTCAAAGTCAATCTTCGCTGCCAGCTGATACCCGGATTGAGGCAACCAGGTCGCGTAGATATATTCATAGGTTATAGCCAGGCTGGGCAAGTCACCCTGATGGGCAAAAACGGCATAAGTGTATTCCGGGATGTGCCTGACAACGAAGCCCTCTGGCACGTCCCCTACCTCGCTAACCGGAAAGCCTGCAACATATTCGAATGTGCCATCCTCCGCAGCATCCTCTGGTGTTGTGCACAATCCAATCGCTGCCTCACCGGTTTCATTTTCAATAGGGCCTGATTCCCTGACTCGTTGGTTAAATTTTCCCCATAGTTCAGAGATCTCCTGGTGTTCATTCCTTCCAAAGTAGCGCAATCCCACGATGATCAATGATGGTTTGGTGATGATTTTTGGTTCCATTATGTTTGCCTCCAAATGATGATAGAATTCGATGGTGTTCATGACGGGGCGCTGTATCTCAATGACCTGTGATCCTCCTGGCTGTGAGCGGTAATAAAGCTCGCGCCAGGGTCCAATCGGTCGAAAGCCGTTAACCTGCGTCCAATGTGCCAGGTTGGCATAGGTATCTGATAGGCGTCCGCCCCCTCTGGAATGGATCGTGGTTGCCAGCTGGTTGACGGCGAATAAAGTGTGAATGTGTACCTCACCTATCATCCGCCTTAATCCGGTGTTGTTCCGTGCCTCCCTGATGATTGTGCCGACCTCCACATCCAGGTCGGTCTCGCGGTATTCATCTTGATGATAGACCAAGAGGCGTGGACCGTTTGGTTTCTCTCCCAGACGATCAAGCACTCGAGCGACCCTTTCGCATTGAGCCTCCTGCCATTCGGGCAAGGCTTCCACACCTGACAGCACCTCACGGACAGTTGCTACAAGTTGGTTGGGTGATGATTTAAGCACGATTGGGCTCTGGTTCACTACACATGAGACCTGTATCGCTTTGATACGGTTCTCCACCCGCAGCAGCCGTGCGAGTTTTTCGTTCAGTTGTAGACGCAGTTCACTGGCTTTGCTGTGGAGCATTTTTTCCAGGGATTCACCGGACAAGCCCAATTTGAGCAGTTCGCAGATTTGATCCAGTGTGAAGTCCAGGTCTTTCAGTGCCATGATGTGATTGAGCCTGACCAGTTGGGACAGGGTGTAATAACGGTACCCGTTGAAGCGGTCGATTTGCGCTGGCTTGAGCAGACCGACCTGGTCGTAATAGCGCAGGGTCTTAATGCTGACTTGTCCGATCTTTGAGAATTCGCCGATTTTTAACATGAACACCGTGCACTTTCTGACTAAAGGCCTTTAGTGTTTCAAGTATACAACCTCCAGTTAGGGGAGAGTCAAGGGGTCCGGATGATTAATATTTTAGTTTTCCATCTGAGTTGAATAAAACCTCAGGATTTTTATTGTGTTGTCTGGATTGGCTCCTTCATATACACCGTCACAATCGTGAAAAAATGATAGAATTTTTATGAAGAAATTTTTCTTAGATGTGGTTTTCAATAAAATTGGAGGGTACTGTGAAAAAGTTTTTCAGTTTTGAACGGATGATCACACCGATCATTATAAAGATATTCTTTTGGATTGGTCTGATCCTGAGCATCCTGACCGGCATTGGCGTATTCATCATGGGCATTATCATGGGATTCAATGACGGCAGTTCAGGTGCGATTCTGTTGGGTTTACTCGGTGGGATTCTCGGCGGAGCGCTTTCTTTTTTACTCCTGGGTTTGGTCACGCGCATCTACGCTGAATTGCTCATTCTTGCATTTCGGATCAATGGAACGCTGACAGATATAAAGCAGATCCTGGAAGAGAAATAAAAATTCGTTCAGGCAGCACCTTTCCATCGGATGCTTTCTACGAAAATAAGGATTATTATCGAGGTCGGTTGATCCGAAGTATTCCGGCTTAAAAGAATTCATTTTTAACCCTGATGCCTCTTTAATCGTGAGATTCCCTCGGGGGTTTGCGCCGCCTTTACCTGGAAGAATTTAGAGGTTTTTTTACAGGTATAATCGAGGGTATGTCATCAATAGTCGCAGTCGATATCGAAACAACTGGTTTGAATCTGGATGAGGATGTGATCATCGAGATCGGTGCGGTCAAATTCAACGGCCACCGGGTTGAGGATACCTGGACCACCCTGGTGAATCCTCACAGATCGATCCCCCGTTTTATTACACAATTAACTGGCATCTCCAATGCCATGGTGAGAAATGCTCCTAACCTGACGGATGTGATGGATGATTTTGTTAGGTTTGTTAGCAATGTCCCGGTGGTTGGACACAATATCAGTTTCGACCTGAAGTTCCTGCAACGCGCAGGAGCCTTGCAGTACAACATTGACATTGATACTTATGAACTGGCTGCTGTGCTGATGCCTACAGCCAGCCGTTATAATCTGTCTGCCCTGGCACAGCAGCTGGGGGTCTTGCTGCCGGCCACACATCGCGCCCTGGATGATGCCCGGGCGACCCATGCCGTCTTTATTGAACTCATCCACAAAGCTGAAGCATTACCCTTAGATTTACTGGCAGAAATAGTGCGATTGGGAGAGCCCCTGGACTGGCAGGCTAATTGGCCTTTGCAGCAGGTATTCAGGCGAAGAATCAAAGAACCCGTCAAAGCACGCAAAACCGATGATGGGTCCCACGGTCCCCTTTTCCAGAAGCCGGTTGATGAAACTGAACAGCGTGTAGGCGCAGAGCCGGGTACTTCAGAGCTTGATATTGATGATGTGGCCAGCGTGCTGGATCTTGGTGGTCCATTTGCAAAATATTTTGATGCCTATGAATACCGCCCGCAGCAGGTGGATATGCTTCGTTCAGTGACGAAAGCACTCCGTGATTCCTTACACTTGATGGTGGAAGCTGGAACCGGCACTGGAAAATCCTTTGCTTACCTGATCCCTGCGGCTTTCTGGGCACTTAAGAATAACACGCGTGTGGTCGTATCTACCAACACGATCAACCTCCAGGACCAGTTGATTAAAAAGGATATTCCGGATTTACAAAGCGCATTGGACATCCCTGTGCGTGCGGCTGTACTCAAGGGACGCTCTAATTACCTCTGTCCACGACGATTGGCACTGTTACGCCGTCGAAAACCGGAGAACATACACGAGATGCGGGTGCTGGCAAAGGTGCTGGTGTGGTTATTGGAAAGCCGCACCGGAGACCGCACAGAGATCAATTTGAACGGCAACATCGAGCGCATGGTTTGGTCGAGGCTATCAGCGGAAGATGAAGGTTGCCGTTTAGAAGTTTGTCTCAAGCGGACGGGCGGACGCTGCCCCTTCTATCGTGCCAAGATCGCAGCGGAAAATGCCCACATCCTGGTGGTGAATCACGCCCTGTTGCTGGCTGATGCGGCCACAGGTAACCGGGTGCTGCCGCCCTTTGATTACCTGATTGTGGATGAGGCACACCATTTAGAATCAGCGACCACCAGCGCGATGTCCTTCCAGGTACGCGCGATGGATATCACCCGCCTGATCCGTGAGATGGGGGGACAAAAATCTGGCATTCTCGGACGTTTTGTCAACTTGTGTGAGGATTTGCTTCAACCAGCCGAGATGGCTTCCCTGACACAGCTGGTACAAAAAGCCGCTGATCTTGCTTTTCGGTTTGATAATCAGATGGCCCAATATTTTCGAGCATTGGATGCCTTTATGGAGGAGCAGCGCGAGGGGCGTCCTCTGGGCACCTATCCGCAGCAGGTACGCATCCTGCCTGCCACGCGAACCTTACCAATCTGGATTGATGTTGAAATTGCCTGGGAGCAAGCTGGTGAGACGCTCGAGGGCCTGAAGTCGATTGTGCGGGAATTGCGTACACCAATGCGGGAGCTGGCGGACCAGGAAAATGAGGATGCAGAAGATATGTGGGGCAGCCTGGGGAATATGTTCTCCCGGTTAGAAGAAATTGCCCTTAATCTGACAGGGTTGACGATGAAACCGGATCTGGAGGTCATTTATTGGGTGGAAATCAATCCAAAATACGGTGAAATTAACCTAAATGCAGCGCCGCTGCATATCGGCAAATTAATGGAAAAACACCTGTGGTATCAAAAGGAATCGGTGATCCTAACTTCTGCCACCCTGACAACCAGTGAGGAGTTTGAATATCTGAAACGACGTCTTAATGGGGAAGATGCAGATGAGCTGGTGGTTGGGTCACCCTTTGATTATGAAACGGCTGCGCTGGTGTATGTCGCCACGGACGTACCGGAACCTTCCAATTACAATGGTCATCAGCGTGCTGTGGAAGAAGCTATTGTCAGTGTGGCTAAGGCGTCAGGAGGGCGCATGTTAGCCCTGTTTACCTCCTATGCCCAGCTGCAGCGGACATCTGATAAAATCACCCCCTATTTGGCGCAGCAGGATATCCAGGTTTACGAGCAGGGTGAAGGAGCTTCGCGCACCATGCTGCTGGACACCTTCCGCAATACAGAACGCGCCGTTCTACTGGGTACGCGTTCCTTCTGGGAAGGCGTGGATGTGCCCGGCGAAGCCTTGTCGGTGTTGATGATCGTCAAGCTGCCCTTTGATGTGCCGTCTGACCCGATCATCGCAGCTCGGTCTGAAACTTTTGAAGATCCCTTTTATCAATTTGCCCTGCCTGAAGCGATCTTGCGCTTCAGGCAGGGGTTTGGGCGTCTGATCCGCACCCAAACAGACCGAGGGGTAGTTGCTATCCTGGATAAGCGAGTCCTGACAAAACGATATGGGCATTTCTTCTTAGAGTCTTTGCCGCGCTGTGAAAGCAGACAAGGGGCCTTAGCCGATTTGCCCAAGCTGACAGCGCACTGGTTGAATATCTAGCAATTTGATTTTGGGAGGTTTATTACCAGAAGAAAACCTACGGGAAAAATTTCTTATGTGGAACTCAAGGCAGCAGGAAACCTTTCTGGACTGCCTCTGTGATCATTTCATCAGCCAATGCCCATAATTGCTGGGAGCCATCCTGGATGATCTGGCAGATTTCGCGCACCTGCCCCTGGGTGATCCCATGCTTCCCCCAGGAAAACCCTCCGTTGTACATATTGCTGAAAAGTGGAAGAAACCGATCAATGGCTTTGGCGAATTTGGCATCATGACTTTCACGAGCTTCAAATTCATCCCACAATGCCCTCAGGGATTTCGCTTTCTGTTCAGGTAGTTGAGAAAAGACTGTATTTGCAGCTCGGGCTTCAGCCTGTGCTTGCTGTGCGACTCCGACTTGATCATAAACAAAAGTATCCCCTGCTTCAATCTCGACCAGGTCATGGATCAGCAGCATCCGGATAACTTTATTGACGTCCACGGGGAAATTGGCATAGGGTGATAGGAGGACAGCGCTGAGAGCCGCATGCCAGGAGTGTTCCCCGGTGGTTTCAGCCCGGGAACCATCGAATAAGCCGTTCATGCGCGTGACGGATTTGAGTTGATCGATATAGGCAATGAATTCAATCAATCTGGAAAATTGTTGATCTATTGTCATGAGACACCTGGTTCAATGGTCATTCTTCAACGGGCGGTACATAATCACCTGGGCCGCAGAATTCCGCAGATGATCGGATCTCCCGTTCAAGGAAGTAGTTCAGCAGGATCCTGAGAAGCACAATAGCAAAGAGGATGATGACATCAGCTGTGGTTGGTGACACTGCCAAACGTAAGATATCACTGCCCATGGCGAATTCCAGACCCAGGTTGAGCATGTGCCCCAACCGCAGCCGAATCCGCTCGGTGAAATCAATTTGGCGGCTCATCGGGTCAAACAAATGCCGGGTATAGCCGATGATAGCCCTAATCACAGCTGCGCCAATCACGTAAGCTGCAGCTGCTTCGGCAGCGATGATCAAATAACCAACAATTTTGGTCAGCCATTCTTCCTGAGGGATGATCGGCTCCATTGTTTCAGGGGGCTGCTGTGAAATGACGATCAACAGTGCTACCAGTCCCGCGATCAGGGCAACAGGCAAGATATAACTCATCCAATGCTCATTCTGAGGGTTTTCTGATTGTATGTTGTCAGTCACTGGCTTACTTTCAGTAAATGCCTGCTTGTATCCTAATTATGCATTAAACCCGAAAATTCATCAACAGCAGGTTGATATCTTTGCAGTGAGTACATGCAGATGATATTCCACTCTTGTATTCAGCTTGATACTGGGGATTGTGTTGGTGGTGCTTGATTGATTTTTGGAAAGAAATGTAATTCGTATTTCCCCAACTCTTCGATTAATAAATTCATTCAGATTTGATTCAAAAATCTTTGACTAAATCCGATCCTGCTTTCTTTCCCGGACGTTGCTTTGAACTTCCAGCACATCCTGGGTGATTTTTTCTTGCCGCAAGGTATGATATTTGATTTCCAGGCGTGCCACACGTTGATCTAAGTTGCTGATGGCTGCATCCATGGTTTGAAGGCGTGCGCTATGTTCGCTGATCGTGGACTCAATATACGCCAGATACAATCTTGCTGACAGGTATTCCCACAGCAGGAAATATTGGAGTTCTTCCGGGTCGCTGTTAATGATCAGGTTTCGTTGGCTTTTCCCAGTCGGCAGTTCGAGTTCGGCGTATTGTGGCGGGAGGATTTGGATCGATTTGGGGGTATATGATCCGAAATAATTGAACTGGTTGTAGAGAATATTCAATTCATCAATTGTTCTTGATTCGTAGAAAGCGCGAATATGCGCCAAGGCTGCGCGCATATTTACAAAGGATACAGCCTGGGCACCTGGAATCTTTTCTGAGAAAAAAATGTCATAGCCTGCATCTTGAAACAACCGTTCACCATAGCCGCCCAGGGAAATAATTTTAACAATTTTATTTTTCCTGTTGATGATGTCCGTGACATGGATAGCTTTGGAAACCAAACCAGTATTGAAGTTTCCGCACAAGCCGCGGTCGGAAGTCAGGGTTATCAACCCAACGGCCCTTTTACCGGAGGATTTAGTTTGTTGATGCGTGACTTTCTCTGGTAGGCGGGCACCAGTTTTTGCCAGTACCGTGCCAAATTGCGCTGCCACATCCGCGGCATAAGTTTCTGCAATGGCGAGGTGTTGTTTCGCCCGGCGCCAGCGGATAGCGGACATTGCCCTGACAGAACGCAGGAGATGTTTGATGTCCTCCATGCCCTGCAATCGGTTTTGAATGTCTTTAATCGATTGCATTATATTTCAATCTCTTCAACATCCTTGAGGAAACCAGTTTCGTATAGGTGATCTATGAAGGTTTCGACGGATTGCCTGAGCTCTTTTTCTAACTCGTCATGCCAATGACCTGCTGTGAATTCAGCCAATAAGCCAGCATGATATTGCCGTAAATGTGTAACGAAAGACTTTTCAAATTCTGAAATTTTATCTAGGGGAACCTTATCCAAGAATCCCTCGGTGGCAGTATAAATGATAGCAACTTGATGTGCAACAGGTAGAGGCTGGTATTGCGGCTGGGTGAGGACAGTGCGGATTTTCTCACCGCGGTCTAATTGCTGTCTGGTTTCCATGTCTAATTCTGTGCCAAATCTGGAAAAAACCCGCAGTTCCAGATACTGCGCCACATCCAGTGCAAGGTTTTTTGATACCGCCCGCATAGCGTCGTTTTGGGCTGATCCACCCACACGTGAAACAGATAAACCAATATCGATCGCTGGCAGGATGCCCTCATCAAACAGCTTTGTGCTGAGGTAGATCTGGCCATCGGTGATCGAAATCAGGTTTGTGGGAATGTAGGCAGAAATGTTTCCAGCCTGAGTTTCCACGATAGGCAGCGCGGTCATGCTCCCGCCGCCTTTTTCTTTGGATAAGTTGGCTGACCGTTCTAATAGCCGTGAGTGGAGATAAAAAATATCTCCAGGGAAAGCTTCCCGACCGGCTGGACGCTCCAGGAGCAGGGAGAGCTGGCGGTAGGCGATGGCGTGTTTGGATAGATCATCATAGATCACCAGGGCATTCTGACCCGAATACATAAAAGCTTCTGCCATGGCGCATCCCGCATAAGGAGCCAGGTAGATCATGGATGGCGAATCCTCGGCACTGGCGGTCACTACCGTGGTATAAGCCATTGCGCCTTGCTCACGGAATGTATTAACGGTTTGAGCAACTGTGGACATCTTCTGACCAATGCTGACATAAATGCAATAAATATCATTGCCTTTTTGGTTCAGGACAGTATCCACTGCAATGGCTGTTTTCCCAGTTTGGCGGTCACCGATGATTAATTCACGCTGACCTTCACCAAGGGGAATGATCGAATCTATGGCTTTAATGCCGGTTTGCAGCGGTGTGTCGACGGGCGAGCGATAGATAAATCCCTGGGCAGGATACTCAACCGGGCGATAATCATCCGTCTCAAGGGGGCCCAAGCCGTCGATCGGCTGTCCCAGGGCATTGACAACCCGCCCCAGCAGTTTCTTGCCAACGGGCACATCCACAACACGACCGGTTTGATAAACCAGATCCCCCGCCTGTACATTGTCACCAGCCCCTAAGATGACACAACCGACGTGGAACTCATGCAGGTCCATGGCTAGGCCATAAGTGCCGTCAGGGAAGACAACCAGCTCATTTTCCATCACATCTCGTAAGCCTGAAATGATCGCAACGCCATCGCCAACTCGTTTAACTGTCCCAACATTTAGAGTTATGATTTGATAATTGGCTTCCTCGGTGGTTTTTTCAAGTGCTTCGATGTTCTGGTCTGTGTGAAGGTCTAACTGTTGATCAATATGGTCAAGAAACGCCTGATGTTTTCCAACGAAGTGGGCTACATCTTCGCGCACATCTTCCGTATGGATGGTTGATTCAGCAGGTATAGACTCTTGATTATTTTGCGGATTTGTGTTGGATGAAGGGGTCATGCAATATCCTGGTAACGCGCTTGTAAGTGTTTGATCTGGCCTTCCAAGCTGCCGTCGATCAATTCGTTTTCAAACCTGAGGATGCCGCCTGCGATCAAATTGGGATCAACTTCGAAGGTGAGTTGAATTTCTCGAGAAATTTTCTCGTGGATCATGGTTGAAAGCGTTTCCTTGAATTTGTCTGTTGGGTCGTGAGCTAATATGATCCGAATAAATGCGGTCTCATCCTTAGGTGTTTCTTCAAGATAAGGGGAAAGGGACATATTATTTATTTTCTTATAGAATTCCTGCTGATAGGTATGTTCAAGCTGAGAGGTCATCACGCCTGAAATGATTCCATGTGCGAATTCTGATGCCAGCTGGCCTAATTTTTTCTTATGTTGCTTGACAGCTTCTGTCTTGAGTCGATTAAGAGTCTCTTCGGTTTGGGCTTCGAGTTGTTCAACTTCTGATTGAACTTCCCGCAGCATTTGTTGACGCGTTTGTTCAATAATGACTCGTGCTTCATTTTTACGAGCTGCGATTTCCGCATCGATATTATTTGATTTTTCCTCATATCTTTGCCGGATTTCGTTTGCATCTTCTTTCGCCTGTTTTGCCTCATCTATCGCCTGGGTTGTCTCTTCCTCCCTTTTCTTCAATACATTCTGAAGCGGTCTGAAGAGAAAGCGATACAGGATCAAAGCCAGAATAAGAAAATTGGCCATTTGTAACAAAATCGTACTGATATTCAAATCAAGCATGATGGTCTCACTCAGATAGGTGTGTAACAGTCAAAAGATTTATTGTCCCTTAAATTAATTTCCCAGAATAAATGAGCGCATCGGGTTTGCAAAGACCAGGATCAACATCACTGCCAGAACGTAAATTGCCAGGGATTCGAGCATCGCCAACGAAAGCAATACGATGCTGTTGATCCGGTCGCCAGCTTCTGGCTGGCGGCTGATGGCTTTTAGGCCGCTCAGGGCGACAATTGCCTGACCGATCGCTGGCACAGCAATGCCTGCGATGATCCCGGGCCCCGCGACGAGAACAGTGACGATCACAAAAATTTTATCCCAGGGTAATGTACTCCAATCCATTATGTTACTCCTTCATTAATTAGCTTTGATGGGCTTTCACAGCGCCACCGATATAGACACAGGCAAGCAATGTAAAGATGTATGCTTGTAAAACACCGGTGAAAATGCTGAACAGCATCATAGGCACCGGTAAGATAAACGGAGAAATTAAGAATAAGATCGCGATGATGATTTCCTCGCCCATTATATTGCCAAACAAACGAAAAGAAAGTGAAAAAGTGCGGGCGATTTCGCTGGCAACCTCAATTGGGAGCATTAAGAAGATTGGTTCGACATAGTGTTTGAGGTAACGACCCAACCCACGTGTCTTGATGCCAAAATATGGAACGGATACGAACACAATTAACGCCATGGCTAAGGGCGTGTTGATGTCGGGCGTTGGGGACCGCAGACCAGGGAGCAATCCTAGAAGGTTGGCAACCCCGATAAAAATCGCCAGTGTTGCTATCAACGGGAAGAATAGCGCTGTGTTTTGCCAGTCAATATTTTGTGAAATGATGCCTTCAATCGCTTCCTTGAGCCATTCAATTGCATTCTGCAGCATATTGGGACGCACTTTGAAGGATTTCCCAAGCCAGTAAGAAGCAAATCCCAGTACAACGATCATGATCCAGGTGTTGACGACCGTGGTTGTCACTTCAACTGTTCCAACCGTGAACACGGTTTGAGGTGCGATCTCCTCAGATACAGGCGTTGGTTCGAATCCAATCCTGGACCTGATTTCAAAGCTGATGACTGCCATAGCGATGACGGCAATAATGACCAGACCGAGTGTCAATGTTTTTTTATTGATCTTTTTCATTTTTCACCTGATCTACACTCTTCACATCATTCTGCTTTTCCGGTTGTTGACCATGTTCAATATATAAGTAATATAAATTGCTGAGTGCTATGATCACACCCAGGACTAACAAGCTCATGGTCCAGGTCACGCCATCCCCTCTGCGGCGGTCCAGGTAATTTCCAAGTAGCACACCGCCGACAATTGGAAGGACCAGGTTCCAAGCCAGGGTGGTAACTTGTGCCAGCACGCTCATTCCGCTTGTTCCGGCTTGCGGAGAGATTTGTGGATTCTGTGGATCCTCCATTGTTTTCGATGAATTTGTCTCCTTTGATTCATCTTGAACCTGTTTCATTGAAGTCCTATGTCACTGATATCGGCTTTTTGCAGGGATTTCTCAAGTGAAAGCCTTAGCTGGTTAAATTCCATATTGGCTTTCTTGGCTACTTCTGCAAGTTTAGCAGCTTGTTCATCTAGTGCGGTCTGAACTTCATCCAAATCCTCTCCTTCTTCAGCAGCGGAAGTCAGGATCAAAACCCGGGTTGGCTGTCCTAATTTTTGCTGGACTTCGATGGTGCCCCGGTACAGGGCAATATAGCGTTTATTTTCATCAGAAGTGTAGTGCACCACGCCCTCGTTAAAATAAGCGATCATAGGAGCATGACCTGGCAGAACCCCCCACCATCCATCAGGGAGCAGCACTCTCATCGCGGTCGCGGTGGTTTCCAATACTTGTTTGTCCGGCGTCAGCACCTCCAATTGCATTGAGGCTGTCATTGAGGGGTTCCATTCTGCGGTGGCTGCACATTACCTGATGGTGTTGTTTCATTCAAAGGCGTTGATTGAGTTGATTGATCTGATCTATCCGTTGATTTTTCAGTTGCTCGATGGTCTTTGAAAGCCTGCCGCACTTGATCAATGGTACCTGTCATATAGAAAAACCGCTCAGGGATCTCATCAAGGTCGCCGTCGAGAATCATTTTGAAACCTCGCAGTGTTTCATCGAGGGGAATGAAGACGCCTTTGTGTCCGGTGAAGGCTTCTGCCACAAAGAAGGGTTGGGTCATGAATCGCTGGATCTTTCGAGCCCGCTGGACCAGCTTGCGATCTTCTTCCGCCAATTCTTCCAATCCCAGGATGGCAATCACATCGCGCAACTCCTTATAACGTGCCAGGGTTTCGCGAACCCGGCTTGCAATGCGGTAATGCTCCTCCCCGACGATCCTTGGTGTCAGGATGCGAGAACCTGATTCCAGAGGGTCTACGGCAGGATATAAGCCCTGGCTGGCTAATTGGCGTGAGAGGACCACCGTTGCGTCCAGGTGTGAGAAAGTGGCAGCCGGGGCGGGGTCTGTCAGGTCATCTGCGGGGACATAAATCGCCTGAATGGAGGTAATGGCACCGTTTTTAGTAGAGACGATCCGTTCCTCCAGTTCGCCCACCTCTGTCGCCAGGGTGGGTTGGTACCCAACAGCGCTGGTCATCCTCCCCAGCAGGGCTGAGACTTCGCCGCCGGCTTGAATGTAGCGGAAAACGTTATCAATAAATAAGAGGACATCCTGTCTTTCTGAGTCCCGGAAGTATTCAGCCATGGTGAGGGCTGTGAACACGACCCTGAAACGAGCGCCAGGCGGCTCATTCATTTCACCGAAAACAAGAATAGCATCTTTCAGAACATCCGATTTCTGCATCTGCAGGTAGAGGTCATTGCCTTCGCGGGTGCGCTCGCCTACCCCGGCAAAAACCGAGACCCCTTCATGCTCTGCTGATGTATGCCGGATCATTTCCATGATCAGGAGTGTTTTGCCTACGCCCGCGCCGCCCAATAAACCAATCTTCCCACCGCGTACAAACGGTGCTAACAGGTCAAGGACTTTGAGACCGGTAATAAAGAGTTCGCTAGATGGACGCTGTTCCACATAGGCAGGTGGCGATTGATGAATACCCATTCGCTCTATTTCTTCGGGCAGCGTTTCCTTTTCATCGATGGTCTCTCCCAGCACATTGAATGCTCTTCCCAGAGTAACTTTGCCCACCGGTACCTGGATTTGAGCGCCGGTGTCATAGACCGGCATATCTCGCTGTAATCCTTCTGCGGATTCCATGGCCACCCCACGCACTGTGCGTTCATCGAGATGCTCCAGCACCTCCAGGGTGATGACAGTATCCTCTACCGGGATAGTTAAAGCTGTTTGCAGGCTGGGGAGTTTTCTATCCGGAAAGCGTGCATCGATGACTGGGCCGATCAAGCGGACTATTTTTCCGACATGTTTTTTAGGTTTGGGTAAAGGATTCATAAGGACTTTGGCTTGGGAAGTAGATCCACTCACGCCACTTGGTATGGTTTGGGTCAGGGCAGAATAAAGGCCTGGCGAAGGACCGTCAGGGCCTGATTAAGATCATCCACGTGGATCATGCAGGTGACAGAGGAGACGGAGGTGCTGATCCCCACAATATTAATGTTGTTATCGCCTAAAGCTTTGAACATATGGCCGGCAATCACCTGGCTTTCATCGAAATCAAGGCTGGAGATGCACACCAGCGCAACCTGTGAGTCGTGGATAACTGATTGGCAGTCGACGGTTTCATGGATATTGTTTGTAATATCCAGGGCAGCATCAAGATCATCTCGATCCACACAGACCATGATGTGATCGTATTGATCGCCATCAAACAAGGTGACGATCAGCTCCACATGGATGCCGGAATCAGCCAGTTTGGAGAAATATTGTCCTCCTATGCCGGGGTGGGTGGGAATGCCGATCAAACCCACCATGCCGACATGATCTTTGTAAATCAGTCCGCCTGCTTCGATTCTGTTTTGTTCCATTTCTTCACCTGTCAGTAATTATTCGTCAGCGTTTATCAGAAAAAAACCTCATGGGATGTAAGGTGATTCTTGTATTCTTTGCATCTGGAAAATAGGGAATGCATTCTGTGTCGAAAGGTTGGTTGTGCTTCGTCCAGCGATCAGGAACGGAGTTTCACTTATTTTGAAGGCACCATTTAAAATTGACAAGACAAACAATTCAAACTCGGATCTTTTTGTTTGGCGGCAATCGTAGCGGTTTCTTAAAACTTGCGGTTGTCCCTTTAGGAAAATTCGACACTATTAATTATACCGGCTTGTTTTCTCGATGTATGCATTTGGTGCGAAAAAGCCGGACCTGCACCAGGCGTGTGATTATACTATCAGGGGGTCAGATGTCAAGATGAGCTGTGAGTATGCGGGAAAGTGAAAAGTGATTTATGAATGGTGAAAGTTCTACTTATTGGACTGCGGTGAGGAAGTGTAGAATAGGAATTCGCATCTCACGATTATCCTTGATTCCCTGACCATGCATGGAAACACAATCAGAGGTTGATAAATCGCTGGCGGGGACAGCTAAGGCAACACAAACCAGTATTTTATAGACTAGATTTAAACCTTACAGCAGTCCCATACATTTGGAGGTAGAAGTATTGAAATGCCTGCACGTCTAAATCGATGTCCTGCCTCATGTAGATAATCGCATCTGCTCCCAGCATGACGGCACGTTTCTTGAGCTCTTCAACGGCGATAAAAAACGCCAGATCAAAATTGCTTTGACCCAAACACCATTCACCCCATACGCATCCCCATTTGATACTGCCCTCACTGGTCTCTTTGAGCTCACCGCTTCGCCTCAATTCTTCGATCGCATCTAAATAAATATCCTGATATTCAGATAATGTACTTGGATCAAATCCCTGAGGTTTATTAGAGACCTGGAAATAAACTGGGCCGATGATTTCATATTCCTGGTGAATATCACCGGTACTCACAATAATTTTGTCCTCCATCGCTCACTCCTTTCATGGAATTGAGTTGACTATGAATTCACAATTAAGAAATTCATCTATATTTACCATTGCTTTGACAGTATGGGTCGATTATGTTTGGCTGGATTGTTTGCTTTTCAGAATGATGTGACTCTATTATAGTGTATTTTTCACTGTATTTAGATGGTTAAGGCGACGATACATTGATGAAACAACAGGTTAAAAAGCACAACTGCAGATCGGGATTGCCGGGGGTTTAACAAGATTTAGCTTGCTGGATTGGAAATGGTGGAGGGTGAATTGTGAATGGTATGTCGCTGTGAGATTTGGTGGGTCATGTAGTGATCCATCTCATTCGTTCATGATCTCCTGACCATGAATGGATATTCGACCACGGGCTTCTGCAGACGGTGGGGACACCGGCAGGAACAAGATGTTTTATATGCAGAATTGGTCTAAAAATCCCTAATGAGGAAACGCGAATTCAGCAATGAGAAACAACGTGAGGGCAGCTCCAACTAATGTGGACACAAAAACCAATACCGCGCGCTCCTTTTGTTTGATAATACTGATGAGCCCGGTCACGAGGGCGGAAATACCAGCACCGAACCCGGCAAGCATGGAAAGCGCTAAAGCTGGCCTGCTGATGATATCTGCAAATATCGTATCTCCAGCAGTTATTGATTCGTACAATGTGTTTGTGAGAGAAGAGCCGACGAACAGCAAGACAAACATCATGAAGATAAGCCCAACCGACCATTTACCGCAATTTGTTTTTGGCATAACTCCTACAAATTCTATTTTCACTTTTATTATACAACATTGTCATCAAGAACTAAATTGATGATAGTGATTCATCAAACAGCGTTGAGTGCATCACAGCAGACGTTTATTGGAAAGCAGTTTCACCCTTTCGATCAGGTCTTATTCGTATTGCATAGCTATTGAAAATGAAAAAATTCGATGTAGATA
>Ga0209121_10001268_pt1 | contig 26508 bp, 30 predicted proteins | sample Cruoilmetagenom3_FD_187292 | JGI IMG/M metagenome (GOLD analysis project Ga0209121, IMG submission 187292) | Oil polluted marine microbial communities from Coal Oil Point, Santa Barbara, California, USA - Sample 3 (SPAdes) (version 2) | ecosystem: Environmental > Aquatic > Marine > Oil seeps ...
ATTAAACAGATTGAACACTCTGAAGCCACTGGTAGATTACAAGAAATTTATGATGACCTTGTAAAAAAAGGGGGCAATTAGCAGAAGTACATAAAATACAAAGTTTACAACCTGAAAGTATTATAAAATATATGGATTTATATATGAGCATTATGTTTTCAAGAGCTGACCTTTCCAGAGCTGATAGCGAAATGATGGCTGTAATAACATCTATTTCCAATAATTATTACTACTGCTAAGTTCATCATTCGCAAGCCCTCAACCATTATTGGAAAAATGATGCTAAAATTGAAAAACTTTAGCAAATTTTAATGATGCCAGCTTATCTATGAAAGAATCTCTTTTATGCAAGTTTGCACAACAACTTACCATAAAATCTGAAAGCTTTAAAAAAGATGAGATTATAAGTGAATTAAAAATATTTGAAATCTCTGACAATGCTATTTTAGGTGCAACTTTAGAAGATGACGAAGGAACTGGTTACAACTATTAATTTCGTGAAATTTATAAAGAATAGCAATTAAGTATTTTCTTATAAATTAATTTATATAAACAAAAAAAGCATCTCAAATGAGATGCTTTTTGCGGTCTGGACGGGAGCAATTTGCATCAATTTACCTACACCCTTAATATTCAATAAACATTGACAATTTCTTTTAAACTCAATAGATTCAGACTCTTACAGAAACAAATTCTATTCAATTAAATTGTAATAAATTGAATAGGATTTAATAAATGCAGACTAAATGCAGGCTAACATTTTTATTATTGTTAATTTTAACCTTTTAAATATTGAAGTTATGGCTACAATTAGATATCTCATACAAAGCAAGTCAGGAAACTCCCCTATTTACCTGCGACTAACTTTGAATAGAAAGTCTCAAATAAAACGAAAAACTGGATTATTTATTAATTCAAAGGATTGGAGTACACCAACTGGCTTACCTAAACAAAATGACGCATCCAACAAATCAATAACAACTGATTTAAGAAAATTAAAAAACAAAGTCCTTGATAAATTAAACATTGCTAATAGTGAAGGAAAAACAATTAATGGCGATTGGCTTCTTTTTCAAATAGATTTACACTTTAATAGAATATCTGAAGAAAACCGGAGTGAATTAGTATTAGATGCTATTCAGGATATAATTGATACAGCCCACATTAGAGATAATGCAAAAGGAGGGGTTGGACTTACTAAGAGCAGAGTTCAATCATACAATAGATTATCTGCTCTATTTAAGAAGTTTGAAGGGAGAAAAAAATACAAAATAAGAGACTTAAACAAATCCTTATTTAATGGATTCAAAATATGGCTAATTGATGAGAACAACTACTCCTCTACTTACACCTTCAAAAAATTGTCAGATTTAAAAACAGTTTGCAAAGATGCAGGTTCTAATGGTGTAGAAACTTCACCTGAACTTAATTCAATTAAAACTAAACAGGTAACGGCTTATGATGATGACATGAATGTTATTACCTTAACTTTTGATGACATTAATAAAATTGAAAAAGCCAAACTAATAAGTGATGCACATATTAATGCCCGAAAATGGCTAATCCTTGCTTGCTTTACTGGACAACGAGGAAAGGACCTCACCCAAAGAATCGTTAATAAAAACTTCCATAAATATGGCGAAAACTATATCATCAAATTCAAACAACAAAAAGGAAACAAACCTGTAATTATTCCAGTTCTACCAAAAGTTCTTGAAATTTACACCAACGGCTTACCACACCCTATATCAATGCAAAAACTTAATAAATATTTTAAAGAAGTCGGACAAATTGCAAAATTAAATGAAATGGTAATCGGGAGACTCCTCGATAAAGAGACCAAGAGAGGCGTTAAAAAATCCCGTCCCAAATACCAGTATATAAGTACGCATATTGGTAGGAGATCATTCGCTTCAAACCATTACGGTAAAATCCCTACACCTCTATTGATGAAGGTAACTCAACATAGTAAAGAATCTACCTTTCTTACTTATATAAATCAAACTGATGACAGTCATATTGATTCTTTCTTAGAATTATACAAGTCAATTGAAATTGAAGATAATAAAAAAACAGATACCCATAAATCTAAACAACAATAAATCGAGCATCAATGGAACGATCAAAGACCTCTATTTTTTTTAACCGATTCAGAAATAAAAGTTTTAATGAATTCGAGATCTATGTTTTACTAAGAGAGATTAGTCTCGATTTTAAGAAAATTCTATTAGTGTCTTTAAAAAAAGAATTAAATCTTTATTTGGAAAAAGAAAAAACAATACTAAATGATAGTTTTTCTAAAATTCAAATTAAGGAAGAGGTGACTAAATTAGAATCAAATGATAAGCCAGTACCAAAAATTGGAACTTTAGCAGTATCGACAAATAAGAAAAGGAAAAAATTAATACAAGATAAATTAGAAAAACCAAATATTGAGCTTTTAATGTTTCCCAATGAATTTAAAAGTTTGTATAAACTTAAAGATGTAATAAAAGAACGAATTGAATCATATCAGTTGAAGAATCAAGTAGATGAAATCCCAAATTACACAAAGATATTTTCTTCATTCCGAGCATATGAAATGTTCAACTATCTAATTGGTGGTGTAGATGATAGAACACAATTAGTTTCAATTAGTTTTATTTTTAGACAAATGCAAAAAGATAATTTAATATTGAATCATATTAAGGATACTGTTTTTAGAAATTGGCTATCGAAAGAAAGTAAACTTAAAATCAGTATTGAACAAACAAAAACATTAGAACAATCAAAATCAAATGACAGATTATTTTGTTATAACACAACAAAGAAGTTATTCAAACTTGATTAAACAAACACAATAAAATCAACTTGTAAAAACTACAATTTCATTTTTTTTAATGCTTAGATGTTAAATATTTTTATAGCATCAAACATCATAAAAATGAAAACAACTAATATTATCCTGCAAGGTTTAACCCTTGACGAGTTTTTTGATAAATTTAAAGATCAAAACAGTATCTGGATTAAAAATCTTCTTCAAGAACATTTTAAAAATCAAGATGACACATTACTCACAAGACAGGAAACTGCTGATTACTTAAAAATAAATTTAAGCACTCTTTGGTCATGGCAACGATCTGGTAAAATCTCTGCATTATCTATTGGAAACAGAGTGTATTTTCGTAAAAGCTCCATCGATCAAGCCTTAATTAAAATTAATTAGAACCATGAAACAACTTGCACAAGAATTCACTGGAATAGGTGAAGTCCGTGGTTTTAAATTCACTCAACTCAGAAAGACAAACAAAGCATTCTTATACGAAGTCAAAACTGGTGATCAAATACATTACGAAGTATTTAAACGAGTTGTAAATAAACGTTTTGCTTGTGAAAGCTACCCTAAATCAAAGGCATTTGGAATTTCTGCATTCTCAATAATGGATATAGGAAAAGCATTAAAGAAGTTTAATGAATTAAACTCTTTTGATTGATTATCTTAAAATATCAACTACTGATTTTGATCATGAATCTTTATTGAGGCATCCTCTATTAAATTTTAGTGGATGGACAGAAATGGAAACTTCTGAGCTTAAACCAAATAAATACGGTAACAAAAAATATGTTAGCTATTTACATAATTTAAAGATAGTTGTTTACGAAAATGTAACTGGAAAATTTACATTATGCATTCTGGGGAGTATTCATAAATTCCATAACAATGGAGTGCATAATCACAATGATTTCTGTTATAACGATCTTAAAATTACTATTGACAGGTTAAGTGAAATATTGTTATTCAATCCTAAAACTTGTAAAATAAGCAATATTGAGATTGGAGTAAATATACCTTCAAAAGTAAGTTCAACTAAAGTTCTAAAAGGATTACTTATGCATAAAGGTAAAAGATTCAAGTCCTATTCTTTTGATAATGCCAATTATCATCAAGTAATCCACGAAAACTACTATATAAAGGTTTATGATAAAGCAAAGCAGTATAGAGCAAAAGGGCACATTTTAGATAATGATATTATTCGTATTGAGCTAAAATATAAAAGGATGTCTGATCTGATTGTCCTATTAAATAGTCAAGGAATCATCAATAGAAATCATATAGTCTTAGATGATCTCAAAAATATTGAGGTTTTAAAAGCTTTTGGAATACTTCTTATTAAAAAATGGAATGAAATTTTATTCTATGACTATACAATTTCAAAGAAGGATTTATCAAAACCTCAACGAAGAAAGTTAGATGTTTGGCAAAATATTAATCAATGGGAAAGTTTTTCTAAACAGAAAAAATCAAAACAGAAGAAACTTCTTGATGATGTTATCAAACAACATTCAAAACAAATACAACTTCAAGTCTCTAATTTGATTCAAGAAAAGCTTGAAACTCTTCTGCCAAAAGGGTTACCAATTAACCACTTTAACAAGCCCCAAAAGAATGACCAATTAACCACTTCTATAACTGATGGGATGGAAGAGGAAAGGTTACCAATTAACAGTATATATAAAGAAGTAAATGGTAACTCTTTTGAAGATTGCTTTTCTGCTGAAAACCCTGAGAAAATAAGATCGAATTATGAAGCCTGGATTAATGACCCAAGAGAGATTCTATTTTAAGAGTTTATAAATTACAAAATTCTTATAAAGAAATGGAATTTAAGGTCGAATTAAATCAATAGCACTTTCACCACTGCATTTAAGAAGTGCTACAAAAAGTAAGGCGAAAACTACCATCAATATAAAATCTAACCTACAACCAGACTTACTATCATTATTTTTTGCATTCGTCATAAGAATTAATTTAAAGGACTAAGTTATAATAATCCTTTTACATTCACACATTATTATTGGCGCTTTTAACCTTTTTTAAAATAATCGGCAGGATTTAGAATATTTTTTTTTCAACCTTGAATGCCTTTATCAATTCTCCATAAATATATACATAAGTCTGACACAGCAACTTTACTATCGATATGGTATCAGTATATCAAAAACTTCTAAAAGTTCAAAAACCTTCAATACGTAATGTAAAAAACGTAAGGTTTTATCTCTATAGAATAAAAAAACTATTAGTTCTTATTCAAGAATATTACGAATCGAGTTTATTCAACGATTCATTTATATCAATCATTTTCTGATGATATTCGTGGTCTGTCAATAGTCCTTCTTTTTTTAGCTCTGTTAATCTGTTCTTCTTTTCGTTTAAATTATCTTCAGATTTTTGAATGTTAACTAAACGATGTATTTCAGATTTAACATATTCCTTTTCCCTTTCTAATTGTTTCTTTTTATTATCATATTCTAATTGACTGAAAATTCCAGACTCAAATGCTTTTTTCAATAGGTCAAATTTATTATCAAAACTTGCATCTTTAAGATTTTTAATTTTTTCGAGCTGATAGTTTTCTTTTGTTGGAGAACTTTCACTTTCACTCTCCTTATTTCTTTTTTTAGGATCTTCACCATATTTGTTATGTCCATTGTCACCATCAATAAAAAATAATGCTATTCCTGCAATATTTATTATTGGGACTAAAACTAATAGTGACAGCCATCCAGATTTATTAATATCGTGTAATCTCATCACAACTTGAGTTAAACTAAAAATGAACAAGATAATAATTCCAACATACATAAAATCCATTTCCTGTATTTTGTCTCTGCTATAAATAGTGGTGTCCAGCCATAAAAGTCTTCGGTACATTATGAATTGAGCAACTCCAATTATGATAGATCTAAATAAAAAGGTACTTCTACTAATTCTTTTAAGCATTTTAATTTTAAAGTTAAAATATTTATAGGATTATTCCAAATTCTGATACAGCAACTTAACTATCTACACGGTATCAACATACCAAAATCATCAAAAAGTTTACAATTCATTGATACGTCGTGTAAAAAACAGTACTTTCTAATTTAAAACCAAAACACTAATTCAAAGAACCTCAGCTACAATTAAAAGTTGAGGTTTTTTTACCAAAATTATTTATTAACCAGAAAGAAGCCACTATTTTTATAGTTGGCTTTTTTTATTAAATCCAATTATTATGAAAACATTTAAATCAACACTGAAAGAAATCAATGCCTTATATAAAACTGAAAAAGAAATTCACAATGTTAAAATTAGTAGCAGTAGTGTTGTAAATGAACTTGTAAGGAAGATATATCCTGTTGAGATAACATATCGAGAGGCTATGTTGGCTTTGTATTTAAACAATGCCTATAGAACCATTAGTTATAGCATTATAAGTATTGGGGGCTACACAGGTACTCTTGCTGACGTAAGACTGATATTAAAAGATGCTTTACTTTCAAAAGCAACCGCTATGATCTTGATCCATAATCATCCCAGTTCAACTTTAATTGCGAGTAGTGCTGATAAAGCAATAACTAAAAAAGTAAAAGAAGCCGGTTCATTAATGGATATTAAACTCTTAGATCACTTAATTCTAACTGAAGAAACTTTTTACAGTTTTGCGGATAATTCGATACTTTAAATAATTAATTATGGAAACTCAGAAAACAATCTTACTACACAACATTACACCCGATGAATTAAAGAACTTGATAATTTCAAGTTTAAAACTTGAAATAGAAAAAATACTATTAAAGACAAACAAACCAGAATATTACTCTGTTCAAGAGGTTTCTAAATTACTTGGACTTTCCGATTTAACAATCTATAACTATATAAAAAGAGGAACTTTACCAGCGATTAAAATTGGACGTAAATTTCAGATAAAAACTAGTGATCTTGAAAATGCATTAAAAGAAGTTAAGTCGTTAAAATATCAAAGAGATTAATTTTCATTAAAAATAACTCAAAATAAAAAACACGTATTTAAATTATCATTGTAAACCTCTTAATAGAGATAGCAACTTGCAATAATTATCGAAAGTAATTTTTCAATGTTCATTACAATGGGAAAAAGGTATTTACACCACTTTTAGATTAAGATTTTTGACTATCAATATGTTTAAAAAATTGTTAAAATAAATATTATAACAAACCTATACTAGAATGGGTTATAAATTATTCATTTTCTGGTTGGGTGAATTTTATTTAAATTTTTGTAATCTCATTTGTAAAAGCTAACATATGTCATTTAAAGTTCCAAATATCCTACTTAAATTTAACCATTAAATTATAAAGCTATGATTTTAGAAAAGGAGATTCCAAAACTCATGAAAAGTGGGAGAAGATATAAATTAACTGATATCACTAAAAAAATAAACCTTTTAAATGGAGATTTAACCATTTCAAAATCTGATATTTTTAAAGCTATCAAGAGTGATTTGAATCATATAATAAAATATGATGAAGAGACTTTTACTTATTATATAAAATCTAAAAAGGCACTTCCCTACCCAACGAATGAAATTGATTCCATAAGATATGCTTTGGTATTATCTGAAAAAGAAATGACTTCAATAGATATTAAAAATTTCATCAAAAATAATTTTAGAAAAACAATATCAATTTTAGATATAGAAGTTTTACTACTAACTGATTTAAAAAATGAAATAGGAATTACTAAAACAAGACCTATTAGGTATTACCTATATTATAAAGGGTGAATCTTGTTTTAAAGAATTTGATAAAATACTTAAAATAATTATAAATGGAGGTAGTTAAACTCACCTTAGTATTGTTTAATCACTTTTTCCAATTCAAGAATAGCCAAATCAATATCTTTAATCATTGTTTCATTACTAAGGCTAAACCTTATTGCTCCAAATGCTTTTTGATCATTAATTCCCATATTTTTAAGGACGTGAGAAGGTTCATTAATTTCTGAACTACAAGCTGAACCTGTAGACACTATTGTTTTATTTAGTTTTCCTACAACTACATCAGCATCAATACCATAGAAAAGAATATTTGTAATATATGGGCTTCTGTTAGAATTTGCTCCAACAATCTCACAATTGAAGCTTTTAAGTAGGGACTTCTCTAAATATTCCATAGTCTTTTTAACATGTGGATCATTAAGAATGGCTATTTCACAAGCTTTACCTAATCCTAACACTCCCGGTGCATTGGTTGTTCCTGCTCTAAGGCTACTTTCTTGACTTCCTCCATAGTGCAATGGTTTGATAGTAATATCTTTTGCCACATACAATGCTCCAATCCCTTTTGGACCATAAAATTTATGAGCCGAAAGGCATAATAAATCTATTTTTAGGGATTTAACATCAACAGGTATTTTACCTACTGCTTGTGTAGCATCAATAAATAACTTAGAATTATATTTTTTTACAATACCACTAATTGATTCTAGGTCTTGAATAATACCTGTTTCATTATTTACCCATAAAATAGATGTTAAAATTGTCTCTGGTTTGATAGAATTTTCTAAGTCTTGTAAATCTATCACTCCATTTTTATCTACATCTAGATAAGTAATGTCAATTCCAATACTTTCCAAATAATTACAAGTCTCTAATACAGCTTTATGTTCAACTTTTGTAGTAATAATATGATTTCCTTTATCAATATTAGCTTCAACAAAACCTCTCAAAGCTGTATTAATTCCTTCTGTAGAGCCAGAAGTAAAATAAATTTCACTTTGATCACTATTGATCAAATTAGCAACTTTTTTTCTTGATTGCTCTACATAATTTTTCACCTTTCGCCCAAAGATATGTTTACCTGAAGAATTACCATAATTAACATTATGGCATTTAAGTACTTCATCTAGTACCTGCTGTGACACTTTTGTTGTGGCTGCATTATCAAGATAAATCATATATTATTTGTTAAAAAAATTATATAGTTACTCTTCTCTTTAGCAACAAAAATACTTATATTTATCCACTTAAGATACTTTTCAAAAAAGATACTAAATGAATTATAAATTTTCTGGTCATGAAACTTTTCATTGCCGACCTCTTTGGTTGAAAAAGGGGTTTGATTTTGCTAATAATGGAGGGCTCTTCACTGATAATGATGCTGTCATAGAATTGGGCGTAGGTAAAAACATGGTGGCTTCTATCAAGTTTTGGCTAAGAGCATTTGGATTTTATAATTTATATAATAATGAATTGGAAGGGTTAGCAGATGATTTATTAAGTGACGGAGGGTTTGATCCTTATTTGGAAGATGAAGCTACTCTTTTTTTATTGCACTACTTGTTAATTCAAAATGTTCATATTTCATCAATTTATCATTTAGTATTTTTAACTCTTTCTAAAGAAAAAACAGAATTTTCATTAGAGAACCTTAAAAGTTTTATTAGAAGAGAATGTTTAAATCAGGGTGTTGAGGTTAATGATAAAACATTAGACAATGATATAAAAGTATTTTTAAAAAATTACATCCCATCCTCTGATAAAAAAATAAGTATTGAAGATAACTATGGAGGTTTGTTTTATGATTTGAGATATTTAAATAAAATAAACTCTTCTTCTGGGGAAGTGAAATATCAATTTAACATCAATGATGGTCGTTATTTACCTGAAATTGTATTTTTATATGTTCTTTTAGAAGAATTTAAAGAAGAAACTTCTATTAATATTGAAACTATTAGAGAAAAAGTATCTTCAAATTTTCTTATGGGAAAGCAAGGGACGTACACTATGATAGAAAGATTGGTTAAAGCCTATCCGGATATGATTACATTTAAGGATGATGGAGGTAGACAGGAGTTACAGATTAAAAGAAAATTGAATCAATTAGAATTGCTTAGAAAGTACTATGGAAGAGTTTAATGTTTCTACAAATATCATTCGAGATCAAGATATTGCTATTCAGTATATTCCCACGGAGAATGCTCGTGCTAATTTTAATTTAATTGCATCAAACTATAAGAACAATAGCAAATTTCAAGGAATTATTGGATCTTATGGTACTGGTAAGTCGTCTTTTCTATGGGCTTTTGAACAGAACCTTTTAGGTAAAAAGAAATACTTTAATTCAATAAATAGTAGTTATCCGGAGGTTAACTCTTTTCAGTTTATTAAGTTAATAGGAGAGTATAGATCTCTTTCAATTTCATTGGCAAATACTTTAAAAATTAAATATTTAGAGAATGAAGCTGAAAATATCGAAGATGAAGTAATTGATAAGCTTGGTCGAATTATTAAAAAAAATTCTAAGAAAAATATAGCAACAGTTCTTTTGTTAGATGAATTTGGGAAGTTTCTTGAATTTGCTGTTAAAAACAATCCTGATAAGGAAGTTTATTTTATTCAACGGTTAGCTGAATTTTTTAATGACCCTAATAAATTAGCTCTTTCGATTTCAAGTTTGCATCAAAACTTCTCATCATATGGACAAACTTTAAATGTAGAACAATTTAAGGAGTGGGAAAAAGTTAAAGGAAGGTTTAAAGAGGTTCCTTTTAATGAGCCGATTGATCAACTTTTGGATTTTGCTTCAAAAAGAAACGAATTCAAAGACTTAAAGCTAGAAGATAATTCTCTGCAGTTATTTAAGTTGTTAAAAAAACATACTGTATCTGATAAAAAAAAGAAAATAGATTTTTCACTTGCTGAAGAGCTATTACCATTAGACTATATTTCAGCAGAAATTATGGCTAAATCCCTTCAGAGATATGGTCAAAATGAACGATCTTTATTCTCCTTTTTAGACATAGATGAAAGATTTTCATTTAAATGGTTTTACAATAAATCTAGAAACGACAAAACCATCCCTGAAGCTTATAATTTAAGCTTAGTTTTCGATTATATTTTTGAGCATTATTATTTTGTAATTGCCTCAAAGTCTAATACTGATCTGACTCATTGGAATGCTATTAAATCAGCTTTAGATCAGGTTGACACACGTCTAGGTGAAAAACATATTTTATATGGAAGGCAAATAGTAAAGACTATAGGCTTACTCAATATCTTCACTCATTCAGGTGCTAATATAGATCGAGAATTTATATCCTCTTATGCCAAACTAGCATTAGGCATAAATTTCCCTGATGAAATAATTGATACTTTAGTTAATCAAAAAATAATAGTATATAAGAATTACAAACACAGGTTTGTATTTACAGATTGGACCGATTTAGATATTGATAACGAACTTCAAAAAGCAGCAATAAAAATTGAAGATATAAAAAATGTTGCTGAACGTGTTTCAGGGCTAGATAATTTTTACCCTATCTTGGTGAAATCTCATTATTTTAAAAGCGGTACACCTCGAGTATTTGAATACCAATTTACGAATACTATGATTCAAGAAATTCCTCTTGAATCTGACGCTTTGATTAATTATGTCTTTTCTGAAGAGAAAATTAACATTACTAAAATAACAAAACCTGTTATTTATGCTGTTTTCAAAAATACAGCTACAATTAAATCTTTGTTCTATGAAATAGACAAGGCAAAAAAAGTAAAAGAGGATAATAGAGAAGATCGTTCTGCAATTAGAGAATTAGAGGAGCGTATATTTTATAATGAGCAAGAATTAAAAGACCTACTCATAGAAGATGTTTTTTCAAACAATAATATTCAATGGTATTACCAAGGTGTTCAAATTTCAATTGAAAACAAGTCCCAATTCAACAAACAATTGAATAGTGTATTAGAGGATCACTATAAAAAATCTCCTATTTTTAGGAGTGAATTGGTTAATAAGAGTAAATTAAGTACACCTATTTCTACTGCAAGAAAAAACCTTATAAGGGAATTAATTGCTAATAGAGATAAGGAGAATATTGGTTTTAGTGATGATAAATTTCCACCGGAAAAGACTATCTATTTATCACTCATTAGAAGTTTAAGACTTCACAGACTTAATAACGAAACAGAATTATTCGAGTTAGGAGCACCTGATTTTAAAACCAAAAATAAACTAATTAATAGTTTTAAGCCTCTTTGGGATATTTCTATGGAGTTCATTGAAAAATCTAAGACCAGTAAAAAGAATGTAAAGGATTTTTATGAAGCACTCTCAAAACCGCCATTAAAACTAAAGCGGGGGTTTATTGATTTTTGGGTTCCAATATTTCTAATTGTCAAAAAAGAAGATTATGCCTTATTTAATGAAAATGGATATATTCCTAATATAGATACAGAGGTTTTTGATGTCATGTATAAATCTCCCCAAAAATTTTGGGTAAAAGCATTTGACATAAGTGGTGTAAAATTAGAAGTATTTAATAAGTATAAAACCATTCTTAATCGTAAAAAAACAGAAAAAGCATCTGAGCAAGATTTCATTAATACGATTAAACCATTTATAATCTTTACAAGAACATTAAATTACTATGCTTCTAACACAAAAAAACTAACCCAGCAATCTATTGATTTAAGAGAAGCTATTAAGAATGCTAAAGATCCTGAAAAAGCCTTTTTTGAGGATTTCCCAAAGGCTCTTAATTATGAAGAAGCACTTCAAAAAGGAGATGAGAAGATGTTGGAAGGTTTTGTAAAAAAGATGGAAGATTCTATCAATGAAATTAGAAAATCTTACGGTGAGCTTCTAACAAGATTTGAGGACAAAATTAATGATGTACTTTCGGAAAAAAATAATGATTTTAAAAAGTATCAAAAACTTTTAAATCTTCGTTTAAATTCAATTGATGGGTCATTGTTAAATTCTAGATTAAGAAATATTTATAGAAAATGCATAAATCCTACTACAGATCGTAAGTTATTCTTGGAAGGAGTTGCATATGCTGTACTTGGAAAAGGTCTAGATAAAATTAAAGATGAAGAAGAGGAAATTCTTTACAAAGATTTTGCTACAAATTACATTCATTTGTTAGAATTAGTTGATATTCATAAACTAAAGGAAGTACATAAGAATGATGCTGTTTTTGGAATAAAGATCTTTAATGAAGGAGGTAAAGATCTTGAAGAAAAAGTTATTATTCCTTTTCACTCTGAAGGCTTAATTCAAGAAGAGTTGGTTAAAATTGACAAAAGTTTTAATGGATTAGATGTAAATCTTAAAAAAGCTGTTTTAATTGAATTATTAAAAAAAGAAATGAATGAGTAATGTTATGCACTTAATAGGAATTTCTGGAGGAAAGGATAGTTGTGCATTAGCAATTTATCTCAACAATAAATATCCAGAAATGGATTTTACATATTACTCCGCAGATACAGGTAAAGAATTAGCTGAAACATATACACTTATTGATCAACTTGAAAAAGAGCTTGAAAAACCAATAAAAATTCTTGAATCTATTGATTTTAAAAACCTGAATTTAGAGAGTGTTTTTGATTATTATCTTCAACAATATGATAATTATTTACCTTCAACGATGGCTCGTTGGTGTACTAAAAAAATGAAAATTCTCCCTTTTGAACAATGGATAGATAACAGACCTACAATTTCTTATGTTGGTATTCGAGGAGATGAAGATAGAGAAGGATATATTTCCACTAAACCCCATATACAATCAATTTTCCCATTTAGGAAAAATATTTGGAGCGTGGATGTTATCAATAGGTTTCTGAAAGCTGATAAGTCCTTTATATTGGAAATATATAAAAATCATTTAGAAGTCGATAAACTTAATAAGATAGAGGAGGTATTCGACCAAAAGTTGAATATTGTTTTTACTAAAGATAAAAAAATAGATGCTTTGCTAAATGTTGATATTAAAGCCTTTAACAAAGTAGTATTTGAATTCTTAAAGACAACAGAATTACCTGTGGGTCAATTAGACTACTTCCCATTGGTAGAAAATGATGAGGTTCTAGTTAGAGATGATATTTTTGAGATAATAGAACAAAGTGTAGTTGATTTACCGGCTTATTACAAACCGGTTCCTTATGAAGTAGATGGCGAAATAGGTCAATATTCACGGAGTAGATCGGGTTGTTTTTTCTGTTTTTATCAACAAAAAATAGAGTGGGTCTGGTTATTAGAACAACATCCTGAGCTTTTTAAAATAGCGATGAGTTATGAAAAGAAAGGTTACAGCTGGGTACAAAGTGAAAGTCTTAAAGAACTTTCAGAGCCAATTAGGGTTGAAGCTATTAAAAGAGAGCATTTAAAAAGAATGAAAGCTAAATATAAAAATAGAACTACCGCAACTGATTGGCAGGATAATATTTTAGGCGTTTCAAAATCAAAAGATACTAATAATGACTTTTGGCTTGATGAGCTCAAAGATGCTGAAGGTGATGGCTGTGCTAGTTGCTTTATTTAAAAAAAATATTATGAAATTCAGTTTTAGAACAATTAAAATTAAAGATCTTGTTCAATTAATTTCTGATGATAAAATGGATTTGAAGCCACATTATCAAAGAAATGATATATGGACAAGAAGAGATCAAGAATCGTTGATTGATTCTATTTTAAAAGGTTATCCATTACCTAGTTTTTTTATTTATAAAAATAATCAGATATATGAAATGGTTGATGGTCAGCAACGTGCAAGAACTATTTATAGATATATTAATAAAGAGATTACGGACTCCAATAAAAATTTCTTTAATTCTAGTTTAGAATTTTTAGACTATGAATTAAGTGTCACAGAGTTATTCACAACTAATGAATCTGAAGAAATTGAGGAGTTTTATGTTTTAGTAAATAAAAAAGGTAAACATTTAACAACGCCCGAACTTCATAAGGCAGAATTCTCAAAAACTAATTTTTTAAGGCTCAATGAGGAACTTTTAACGTATCAAAACTTTATGAATTTGAATCTTTTTACTGAAAGATCTTCAGTAAGAATGAGTGACAGGAATTTTGTAGAAGAATTAGTTGCGTATTTAATAAATGGAATCAATGATAAAAAAACTATTATTGAAGAGATTTATTCCGAAGATATATCAGATGAGGATTTTGAGGGATTATCAAATAGATTTAGAGCAATAATTGATCGGATACAATATTTAAATGAATATGTAGAGATTAATAAAAGTAGGTATAAGCAAAAAAATGATTTTTATACTTTATTTAATTTTATTGATCAAAATTTAGAAGAAAGTAATGAGCTATTAATGAGACAGTATAAAATATTACTTGCAATTTCATCTTATATTTCTCCATCGAATGAGGATTGTTTGTCATTAAGGGAATATGCTCTTAATTGCGTATCTCAATCAAACTCAAAAAAGGCTAGAGCTGAAAGGCTGTATTTCTTTAATGCATTACTGTTGAACAAAAATAAAACAATTAGTGAAAATAAAATTCTTGCTGATGTGTCCGAGTTTGTTGATTCACACGAACTATTTAATGTCAAATTTGAACAATTGGAAGAGTTTTATTTACTAAACGTTTAAGTTAATGAAAAAAATTGAATTAAAGTTCCCGACAAATATTTCTATCGACTTCAGAAAAGTAATAGTTGATTTAAGTCAGCCCACTGAAAATTTAATTTCTATTGATTCAACAGATTATATCCCATATTATTTAGATAATACAAAGCCAGGAAATCCAGGTGGTAACAGTTATATTTTAAAACTTTTAAAGGCTCAAGAATTTGAAGAAGAAGATCAGTATCCTCTAATTCCAGATTTGATAATTAAAATTTGCAAATTTGAATTAAGTAAATTTAAAGAAGAGCATCATAGGAGTCAAAGATTTAAAATTGAAATAGATGCATTAGTTGAATGTAACAATTTAACCTTGCCAAATATAATAAATGTTCATCATTACGGGGTAGCTGAAATTAGTAACAAAAAAGGAAAAATAAAATCTTTTAGGTATTACACTATGGATTATGCTGATAGTGATTTATCCAATTTCCTAAAGAATAATAATATAAATTTTTTACAAAGAGTTGAATTGGCTCTTGAAATATGTGAATCATTGAAGTTAATTTGGAAGAATGACTTTTACCATAGGGATATTAAACCAGATAATATTTTATATGTTGGGAGTCAATGGGCTATTTCTGATTTAGGATTAGCTTTAAAAAGAAATGTGAATAATATTATTGATGATGATGGAGAATGGATTGGACCTAGGGGATGGATGTCACCTGAATCAATGAATAAATTTCTAGCAGAAACTAAACCTTGGGGGGAATTATTTGATTGTAATATTGACCATCAATCTGATATTTACCAATTGGGCAAAGTGTTATGGTATATTTTTCAAGGGAACTCTCCAGAAGGAGGGCTGAGAAGAAGTGATTTTTTATGGAATAATGATCGTATATATCAAGTATTGAGAACAATGTTAAATAACTCAAAAAATAAAAGATATTTAGAAATAGAGGATGTTATATTGATACTTAACAAAGAAAGAAAGGATTTAGAAAAAAATAAGGTCTCACAAGAAAAATTGTATAATTAAAATATTAACTAGATGTTTTTATTCAGCATCTTAAATTGTTAGTTTTTTACAACTCTAATTTATCCAATAAGTATGGATTGAAATTAAACATGGTCCCTCCAGATTTCACATCTCTTAAAAACTCAACACCTGGGTTACTTCCAATTTCAATATCCAATGCTTTTCCTTTAATCCTAAATTTTGAAGTTGGATTTACAATTTTATTTGGAGGAATGTGTAATACATACAATTTAGAGCCTGAAACTAAAAGAATAAATAAATCATAATTTAATTTGTCAGGGTCAATGTTTAACCACCAAACTGGCTTAGCTTTATTTATATTAGCAAAAACTGAATTAGCATTAGTTAATAAATTTTTATTAATTAATGAATTTAGTCTACTAATTGCTTCAGCCTTTTTCATAATTTTATTTTTTGCTTAAACCTAAGTTTTATCTTTAATTTTGATAACACCGTTCTTTTCATATAAAAACTCATTTCCTTTTTTTATAAATTTCAAGTTTCCAGAAAGCCTATGATGCATTAAATCACAATCTTTAATTTTAGCTAAAGACTTCGCCTCTTTTGATGTTACCCAATTATTTTCTTCTTCCATTTTTTAAAGTTACTAAAAAATAAATTCATTGAATTATTTGATAATCCTTTCAATTAAATAGGAATTTGATTTTGTTTTTCTAAAAATATCAAGTAGAATATTGTCAATTTTTAACATTGAAATCTTTGATTCTAATTCAGAATTATTTCTAAAATCATTTATATCTGCATTCGTCTCTATTTCTATATACCCTTTATTAATGAAAGCTTTTAAAGGAAGTCCAATTTTGTTGTTTTTAGTTTTAAACTTGTGTTGATGTTCTTTCCAATTCTCTTTAAACTTATTATTTAAACTAACTATATCAAATGTTCCTGATCCATATTCTTTAAAAATATCAAATAAAGAAATCAATAATATAATTTGATGAGGTGCTAGACTTCCACGAGCTCTATCCCTTTTTAATCCATCAATAAAAACTTTTAAATCCATAATTTGGTCTCATTTAAATTAATCCATAAAATCACTAAAGCCGTCTCAATCTTTTCAAGAATGAGTTTATTAACCTTTTGTAATTCAAAAGTATAAGCATCTATTTATCCAAAGATAATTCAACTGATTGATTTTCCTTTGTAACATCATTCAATAAATCGACAAACGAATATATCTGTGTAAAATATCCAGGTTCTTCCTCATACTTCTTGTCTAAATATTGGAATCCAGTATTTGCATACTCTTCCATTATTACAACAATTTCAGATACGTGATTTTTCAATTGACTAGTATCATATTGCTCTAATTCAACCCAATTAAACCCATTCTTGTTGAGGTCAGTATAAATTATTGATAATACATAATTCACAATAGATTGTGGCTTCCAATTACCAATTTCATAAAAACTTGTAGTTGAATTTTTACTTGGCATTTCTGTTCTATTTCCAATATGATACCCTATAAAAAAAGCATACATAAAAGACTGATAGTACGGACCAAATGAAATGAATTCAGCGCTTTGCTTTCCTTTGACAGACATCTTATCAATTAATTGCCTATAAATATTCGCATAACTAGGTTTTTCTTTATTAATTAATTCTCTATAATCTTTTGAATTCATATTATTTTAATTTCGTAATTATGGTACTTAATTCATTCTGCTCAACACCTTGTGGTAATTCATTTAAATAGATCCTATTAATCTTTTTATCTTTATAAAGAGCATCTCCAATTTCATCTAATTTAGAAGCACTTTCTGATTTATATATATCCTTTATTAAAATTATACTCTGTGGAAAAACTTCAGGAATAACTTCAAAAAAACTTTTAATAAACCCTTTTCCAAAAGAAGATAAAGGAGCATCTGCAAATAAAGGATAATGAAAAGTTTTGCTTAAAGATATTATTCCCATAACTACCGCAAGTTTTCTAATTCTTTGAAAACCTTCCGAGTTCCCTGTTACCCGATGACCATCACTCCCTATAACAGTAAGAGCAACACCTTCATTTGGTAACTTATCAAATTTCAAATTAGCTCCTTTAAGTTTGTTGTATTTTATTAATTGACTGTAAAAATGATTTGCACTTTCTTCTAACTTCTCAATATTTTCAGAATAAATATTTGATTTTGCATCACTAATTGCTTCAGTAATATCTTGAAGCATGTGATTTAAATTAATATCATTTTCACCAACTGAGCCTTTAGAGTACTTATTTATTTCTTCTTTAATTGAAGCTATAATTTTTCTTGACTGTATTATAGAACTTTTAGATGAGTTTATTTTATTTTCGTTATCATTCCTTCTTTTTGAAGACGATTTCCAACCATTAATAATATCTTTAGCCTCATTGTCATCATCTTCTACAGAGCTTTCCTTTCCAACTAAATCAAATTTTTCAGAGTTAAGAGTTTTAATTTCTTTTAAAAGCCTTTTCACTTTATCATCTAACTCAATTTCCTTTATTCTATGTTCCTTAATTTCCTTTAAAATATCAACATCCTTCTTCTCAAATGGTTGAGACTTTAATTGAATTTCATCAAAAAATTCTTGAAAATCATTTCCTTTATATGAATTATCCTCTTTCTTAGTTACCCAATCCTTTAATTTTTGAATAACTTCTCTAGTTTTTTGATCATCTTCAAATGACCGATCGCAAACATGGCATTTATCATCTTCTAAAATTTTTTCTAATGACTTTACATCTATTGATCCAATAGGAAATATTGGGACATATACTTCGCCTCCAGTACTCTTTTGTAACGCTAAATCATTCCTGTAGGTTTTTAGAACATCATAATATTTGTTAGTCATTCCTTGCATTCCAAGAGATAACCACCCGTAGTTCCCATTAAAAAATCTATCATTAACATTATTTCGATGAGCCTCTAACTCCTCTCTTCTTCTTTTTAAATAAACTAGTTTTTCTTTTATTTGAGCTGTTATCCTACTAAGTTCTTTAGCATTTGTTATACTCCTTTCATAATTTTCATACTGAATATTAGCCCTCTCCCACTCATCTTGATACCTAGCTAGATCGGTTTTTAAGTAATTAACTTTTCTTTTTTCTAATTCTAGATCTCTTTCCTTTGAATTTATAATATTATTATTAGTAGTTATTGAACTCCTTTTTCTCTTTAAATCATTTTCAGATTTATTGAAAACAATAGTTGAAAGTTCAGTGAGGTCATCTACATCTGTAACTTTTGCCAGTATATCTATAGCCTTTTTTATACTTGTTGAATCAGAAAAATCAATGATATTGTCTACTTCTTCTCCTTGAAAAAAAGAATAATGTCTTAAATCACTTCTTATTAAATTATTAATTATATTCATTTTCTCTTCTTCTCCAAAAACAGATTTCGTTTTACCAAATTCCTCCTTATATGTTATCTCAACATCCCTATAATCAAATGACCATGAACTTGGTGAAGTGTAGTTGTTATCTTTTTTAATAATGTAGAATTTTTTGTGAATTTCAAACAACTTAATTCCATTATCGTAAGTTAATTTGACTCCACATTCTACAGGTTTATTTATTCCAGCCTCTTTTTTTGCTTTGTCCGAAACAACTTTAATACCCGTATTAGGATATTTAATATTTTGTTCTTTGTCAGTAGTGGCATCAGAATCTAATACCTTATCTTTAAATATCCATAATAATGAATTGAATAATTTAGATTTCCCAGCTCCGTTATCTGCAACAACTATATTTGCTCCTACTTCAAAATCATACCTGTTCTTTTCATAATCTCCATAATAATTATAAAAATTACAAAGTTCTATTGATTTAATTGTAATTGCCATAATTATGTAATATTAAATTTAGTTTGCAAAATTTTATATGTTTGATTTGCTGTCCCAGTAGAAGTCATACTGCTATTCATGCTTTTTTCAACAAGTACATATAATAACTGCAATATTGGCTTTCCTTGGCTTCCGGCAGTCCTTAATATTAAATCAATGTCAGTCTTTTTAATATTATATTTTTCCTTAAAAGATTTTACGGTTGCTACTTTTTGAATTATTTCTTTAATTGTCATCTTGTAAATCTGATATTATTGTTTCTAAATTAAGATTATATTCTTCCGATATTTCATTAAGAACTTCTTTTGCATGATAAAAATTATCAGCTAAATCAGCAAAATATCCAACTCTTGTTAATTCTTGTTTAAGTAAGCTTCTTTCTAGATTAAAGGTATCTTCACTAAATAAATCAGGTACCACAATCATATCATATATAATTGCAATATCTTTATCGGGATGCTTTCTTAACACTCTACCTCTTCTTTGAATGAATTGCCTTGGATTACCTGTGCTACTAGTAAAAATACCGACTTCTGTTCTTGGAATATCAACACCTTCATCTAAAGCTTTCATTGCAAAAACCATATCTAGAATCCCTTTTTCAAAACTTTTTAAGATATCTTCTCGCTTTAAATCTCTACTTGTAAATGAATCTACTCTTAATTTCGGAAAACTATTTGTAGCGATTTCAATAAAGCTTTCTAAAATGTTTTTATCATTGTCTATGTATTTTCCTTCAGGAGCAAAAACAAATGAATGAGATAATTTGTTTTTTGCATCTAATTCTTTTAAAATCTCTTTAAAGACAACCTCTTTATTTTTGGCTTTATGTATTATTCTTTTCCTTTTCAATAGAAGCATTTGCGCTCCTTCACCCAAATCACCATCATCACTTAAAAATGGTATAAGTTTTTTTGTTATTATTTTATATTCCTCAAATTCTTGTTCATTTAATTTTACAATTTTCGGAAAATATAAATACCGTGTTAAAAACTTCTCTTTAATAGCTCTTTCTAAAGAAAATACATATGTGTAAGGTTCTTTATCATTAAATATATCTTCAATACATTTAGTTCCTTCAGGGTCATACACCCTCTTGGGAGTAGCGGATAAAGCTATCATTTTTGGAGTATTTAATTTTTTAAACTTTTTCAAAACCTCCTTAGAACCAATGTTATGAGCTTCATCTCCTATAAGAATAAATTTTGATTCAACTTGTATATATTGTTTAAAGAAATTATCATTTACAAAAGATTTATATGTTGTGACAATAGCAATATCACTAACAATATCATACTTAGTGTTTTGAACAAAACGAATAAAGCTATTCTTCCAATTATGTTTACTTGAAACTTGGAGTATATTAGAAAAATTAAATTTTTCCAACTCCTCTTTCCATTGATTAACTAAGTCAATTGTTGGAACTATAATTATAATATTATGTTTTTTATATTTTTTATATTCTTCCAAGACACAATTCAAAGCAGTAATGGTTTTACCAGTACCAGTAGCCATTGCAAAAATTCCTTTATAATTATTTTTTATCCATTCCTTATAAGCTTCTTTTTGGTATGGTCTTGGTTCACTTATCTTATCATCAAAAAAAGGAAAATGCGGCTCTGTTTCAATTTTTCTTACTTTCTCTTCAAATTCAATCTTCTTTTGTTTTAACACATTAGAAAAACCTTCATCTTCAAATTCTAATATACTTAGTTCTACTTCATCTTCAAATAATGAAAGTAATTTTTTGTTCTCTCCTCTTTTATCAATTTGATCAATAAGTTGGCTTTTTGTTAAATATTTATATTTGGGATGCTCCTTATTAATAATTTTTTTAAATCGAGTATTAAACTCTTCTATTTTAGCTTGATTTCCTTCAATATCTCCTAACCAGTCAGGTGAGACATCTAAACTTTCAATATTGTGGAGGAGTGCATTACCTGTGAAGTTTGTGCTTCCACTAAAATATAATTGATTTATACTATCCGATACTACACAATTTTTAGTATGTGCCATTCCATTAGCACTATGAATAGGTTTAACAGGCTGAATAATTAATCTACCCTCAGATTTTAAATATAGTAGACAGTTAAAAAAGTGCTGTTCCCTTTGAGCCAATATTATTTGAAGCTTTTTCAGTTTATTTTCATCTTTTACATATGACAGCATAGCTTCACTAACAAGATTATTTTCAGTTTCAGAAGTTATCAATGGAGAATCTTCAGCGGAAATGTGGCTGTTTGTAATTATTCTCATAAACCCACCATTTTGAATAAATTGAGCTAAACCATAAGACAATACTTGAAAGGCAGATGAGCTAAAGAACCCTAACTCTAAGTCTATCTTTTTAATTTCTGGAAAAATATCTAGATATAGTTTTATAGGAGGGTTATTTGTACCAGAATGGTAATTACGAGTTAGAGGTATTTGAATATCTTTTAACAATTTTTTTATTTTAACGAATTATAATTAAGTATAATAGTTATATATTTTATAGCAGAATAAATGTATAACTATTATACTTAATTATAAGTGATATAAGTCATACGACATAAAAATCCATTTTATTGATCAAATATAAGTTCAAATCTTCTTGTTCAAACAAATTTTCTCGCCTTTTTGTTAAGATTTTAGTCTGCCTCTAGAAAATTTCTAATCAATCCTAAAATAATCAATAGGGTTTAATATAAATGCTTTCATCCAACCTTCAATATCTTTATCAATTTTCCAGAAATAAGGAAATGGAGTAGCTACAACATAATGTAAATGAGCAGGTGTATTCTTTGCATTACCTGTTTTTCCAACAGTACCAATAATTACATCGTTATTAACATACGAAAACATAGATGTTTTAATATCGTTTAAATGTGCATAATAATGAAATCTCCATTTAGGTCCAAGTATAATAACAAACTTCCCAGCTGGATAATAATTACCTGTATATAATACAACCCCTTTTGTTGCTGATATGATGTTAGTTCCTTTCTTAGCGAATATATCAACTCCTTTATGCGTTACAGATTTACCCCAAGGATAAGCCCAATAAGAGTTCTGATTATAATCTTTAGCTGTAGCATTTATAACAGGCATCATTAAATTTTGAGGAATTAGAAATCCTATTCCAACAATAGTAGCAATTATTAGCAATATTTTTTTTCGCCGTTTCAAATTATACAATAATTATTTGGGGTCTTTTCCATATTGATTTCCACCTGTATTTCCTTGTGCAAAAATTAAATATATCAAAAACAATAGGTTTATATATGGAATTAGCAATACTAAACAATACCAACCACTTATATTTATATCTTGCAATCGTTTTATTGATTGTAAAACAATGATTAAATAAGTAGCAATGAGAAGTGTAGAGCCATAAAAATATACAGTATCAGAGTTGGAGTCTCCAAAAATTATTAAAAAAAATATACTTGGAATTAACAAGAATACAACCCTTTTTATGTAGTACTTTCGTCTTAATCGACCTTTAATCGACCAAAATAAATTCCAATCATTTGGTTTTTCAATTTGTTCTGTAGTTGGAATTTCAGTAATAAAAGGTGTTTCTTTGGATATTATTGGGTTATCAAGATATTTTGTTTCTAAAAATTCCAATAATTTATTAATTGAATTAAGTTCTCCTTCAAATTTGTTTTCATTTACGAATACTGTATATTCTTCGCTATTATCAGCTTTCAATGCTAATACACTTGAATCAAAAAAACCGTGCTTAAATAAATAGCTGTCATCATTTATATCAACTAAAATAGAATTATTCCCTAAGTATTCCCATTTTCCTTTTGTTACTTTTCCATTTGTTGAAACTAATAATTCATTGTTCAACCTGAAAATATAGATTGTTTTATCAGAACCAATACTACCCATTAATACCCAATGCTGATTTGTCAGCAAAGAAATATCATCGAGTTTTTGACTGAATTTTTGAATTTTAGGTAAAATATCTAAGAAAAAGGTTTTCATAATTTTTTTATAAAAATATACATTAAAGTTAACAAAATTTTTACCTAGAATCATTATAAATTTCTCATTGAGAAGTAATAAAGAGATGATCTTCTAGCTTTGATAAAACTACTAATTTTATTAATTAAATAAAGTCAATACTCTTGATTTAAGAATTAGAGCTTTCACTTCTCACTTTTTAAATTTTATTTAAAGATTCTCACTGTAAGCTCATTCTATATTACCCCTCCCATCAATTCATTTTTTGGGTAGGGGGCGTCTATATATAGATAACAAAAAGAGAGTCTTTTATTAATTAAACAAAGTCCTGGAAACAGGCATCTTATGATGATTACAGTAACAGTAGACAAACAGAAACTAAACCAGCACATTGAAAAAAGTAAACGTGTTGGAAGTCTAATTCTATCAGGATTAGCACTTTCATCTACACATATTTACCAATGTGGTAAGGTAGTAACAAAAGAAATTATGAACGAATTAAAAAAGCAACAATGAAAGCAAATGAAATTGTAATTCTATTAACCAACAAAGGCTATATAGCCATTGAGAACAATCAGATCTTCGATCTATGGAAAAACAAATGTCTAAAGGATATTTATAGTGAGCTTCACAACAGATATTCAAGATACCAAATTCATTTAGGAAGCAATGATATAATATCATTTAATGAAGCCGTTGAGGTTTCCAATCAATACCTTAACAAAATTCAACAATTAGAAACAGTAAAATCAATTAGTATTAATCATAAAAACCATTACAAAATGAAACAAATCACATTCAACACAAAAACTGCAAAAACCTTAGCAAAAGTAGCTACAGGATTCAGTACACAAAAATTAGCAGGTGTTTTACACGGAACTTTACAAACTGGAGCAGATGTATTACAATTTGGAGCAAATACTGTAGCCAAAGGAGAAGCAACAGTATTATCCAAATTAGAGCTGTATAACGAGTCAAAAGAAGAACTCTATTCTATGAGATTAGAAAGAACAAAAGCCTATCAGGAAATGCTTAAAAAAACTCCTAAACAAATCCTTGAAGCTTCTTATATGCTTAAAGAAACGATAGAAAATAGATTATTTAATCAACAATCAAAACCTATAAATCAATAATTATGAAAAGACCAACATTTAAACCGGAAGTGGTTCAGTTGCTAACATTTAAAAAACAGAAAGAACCAACAAGAGAAAATAAAAAACTAATCTTTAAAAAGATACCAGAAGTAAAGCCTTTGTCATTCAAGACAGGGCTTTTTATTTTTGGTGGATTAACCTTAATAGGTATAACAACAGGTGGTTCTATCGGAACTTACGTATTCTTTGGAGCTATAACATTAGCTGGATTAATAGCAATAGCCGAAAGCAATAAATATATCAAGCATTTAATAGTAAAAAGTAACAGGCTTCTTGATATTGCTATCTTTGGACTTACAATATTCGCAACCGTATCATTAGGAATTACAATGACAGCATCATTAACATTTGCAGGATTGGGCTATTCTCTAATTTACGGACCATATCTAAGGTCAAAATAGTGTATTAGATATTTAAATTCTTTTAATCATACACTCGCTTAGCACCATAAACATTCATATTAGGCTCTTAATCTAAGCAAAACACTCTATTTATTACTATCGAATTTAATCAACCATTAGGGTTGTAGCAGAGATTTGTCCAAATCGAAACTATTAAACTTTCAAAAAAAGGCTATAAAAGTGCTAAATACAAGAAATTAAAGGCGCCTTACATATAGTGTTTTCAGGACCTCCAGTGGTATATATTAGGTTCTTATTTTTTTTAATCAATTTTTAATTCCTATAAACTTATGTTAATTACTAATTTTAGGGTAGCTACCACCAAGAATGGTGATGGTACCATTTCGTTCACCAAGAACAAGATAAAATACAAAGTCTTTATTTCTAAAAATAATCAAGATCTAAAAGAAATATTTGACAAATACTACAATCAGCTGAAATCATTAAAGAATAGGCATTATGCTATTGCTAAATGGATTGTTAGGGACATTAGAGCTGAAGGTTACGTGTTTAAATCATATGCAAACAACACTCAGAATATTAGACCTTTAAAACCAAAAGAAAACTATACAAAAAATTATAAAGATTTATATGAACAACAAATAATGAATAATTTACACAGACGAAGAACAAAAGTTGAGGTGTCAGATTTTGAAAGATTGCTACATTAATATAAAACTTGATAAAACAATTTAGAACGTGTTTAATTAATGAGATGACAATTATATCCTTTAAGGGAATAAAGTTTCTTACAAAGGCTGTAATTTATCATAGGAGCTTATTTCAATGTTGCAGACTAAATGCAGTCTAAGCCTAAAATCAAAAAACCTTAACTTTCTCATTACAAGATTGTTAAGGTTTTAAGAAGCGGTCTGGACGGGACTCGAACCCGCGACCCCCTGCGTGACAGGCAGGTATTCTAACCAGCTGAACTACCAGACCGTTGCTCTTAGCGGATGCAAAT
>Ga0209121_10001269_pt1 | contig 26491 bp, 23 predicted proteins | sample Cruoilmetagenom3_FD_187292 | JGI IMG/M metagenome (GOLD analysis project Ga0209121, IMG submission 187292) | Oil polluted marine microbial communities from Coal Oil Point, Santa Barbara, California, USA - Sample 3 (SPAdes) (version 2) | ecosystem: Environmental > Aquatic > Marine > Oil seeps ...
ATGCTGATAGAGACATACGTCACACCTGCTTGTCCACACTGCCCCAAAGCAGTTGTCCTGTCCAATCAGATTGCTATTGAGTCGGGCGGAAAGATAGTTGCGCGATGCATAGAAGCCCAGGAAATGATGGACAGGGCGAGAATGTTCAATGTTTCATCCGTTCCACAGCAGGTCATCAATGAGGAAAAAGAGTCTATCACTATAGGCGTGCAGCAAGAGAAAACATTTGTCAATCAAGTACTCAGCTACGGATCAAACAGCGCAAAGGAGATATTAGAAAAAGAGGAACGGGAGAAAAAACTAAGGGAAGTCTTATCAGATAATCCCGATTATCCGGTTATTATTACTGATGGAAATATGGATGAGGCAATTGCAAAATATCAGTTTCTGGTTGTTGACTGCTGGGCGGAGTGGTGTGGCCCATGCCGGATGGTAGGACCGATTATTGAAAAGCTTGCCAAGGATCACAAAGGTGATATTGTATTCGGAAAACTTGACGTGGACAGCAATAGTAATACTTCATCCAGGTTCAATATCCGATCCATACCAAACCTTCTCGTCTTTAAAGAGGGTAAGAAGGTAGGAGATATTGTCGGAGCCATGCCGGAAGGGGTGCTACTGGAAAAAATCAATGTATTTAAATAATGCACGAAAATTTGAAATCACCTTTTATTTCATGGTTTATCCATTTGACAACGAAAGGATGATGATTATATATGGATATTAGAATGTATTAATACTCTTGTGCGCGGGGGTTATATGTCTAATCTGGATTATGAAAAGATGTCGGATTTTTTCAAGGCCCTGGGAAACTCGACCAGGCTCAGGATAGCGAAGGAACTGACAAAGGGTGAAAGGTGCGTGGGCGACGTGGAAAGCAGTGTCCATGTAAGTCAGGCAAATGTCTCCCAACATCTCGCTATTCTTAAGGCACAGGGTATTGTAGATTGCCGCAGGGAAGGTAATACTCGATGTTATTATCTCAAACAGGCTGAATTAGTAAGAAAAATTTTGAAATTAATTGAGAGCAAGGAGGAATAAAGATGGAAAAAGTTTTAGAAAACCCTGATTATCCGGTTAGCATAACCGATGAAAACATTGATAATGCAATCACCAAGTATCCGTTTCTGGTTATTGACTGCGGGGCGGAATGGTGTGGCCCGTGCAAAATGATAGGCCCGATTATTGAAAAACTGGCCAAGGATCACAAGGGTAATATTGTGTTTGGGAAGCTTGATGTAGATGGCAATCGTAACACTTCATCGAGATTCAATATCCGGTCCATACCCAATCTCCTCGTTTTTAAAGACGGGGAAAAGGTGGGTGATATCATCGGCGCTATGCCGGAAGAGATGTTGCTGGGAAAAATTAACGCATACAAATAGTGTAAATCGTAAATCGGGATCACGACTACACTTTTGACAAACTCTTTTTTGTCAAAAAGTGTAGACCCCCCCCACGGCTTCGGATTGGAGAAAAATAATCAAAGGGAGAGAAAACCTATATGGAATTATTAATTGCCTTCAGCACAGATGACGGTGAAAACTTTAATGATGATCATTTTGGTATGGCAAAGTATTTTCACATTTACAAATTTTCTGACGGTAAAGAAAAGTTTATCGAAGCGCGAGAAAATGTAAAATACAAAGAGGATGAAACATTAAAACATGGAGACCCCGGTAAGGCCAAGGCTACATCCTCTGCTGTAGGAGATGCTGATGTCATAATTGGTAAAAAAATGGGGCCTAATATAGTCAGGTTGTTAAAGAGATATGTATGCATTGTGACAAAAACGAATACGATAACTGATGCCATTCAACTGGTACATAAAAACATGGAAAAAATAATAGAAGAAAAGAATAAGGGAGAAAACCGGAAACACATAGTTTTAAGACCATGATTTTCCATTAGGAAACAAGTAATATCCCAGGCAATCATTTTATTTCTTCCACGAACAGACCCTGCGAAAATGGCGGGACAACTTCCGGAAGAATGGATAAAACGGGATGGTATCAGCGGAAAGGCAAAAAGCAAGACCTGACCCAATTCATTGCCATCCACCTACTTTAGCTTCCATATGGTCCCCTTGGGAGTGTCGAGAACGATTATCCCCATTTCTGAGAGTTGTTCTCGTATGCTGTCCGACTCATTCCAGTTACCGGCGGCTCTGGCTTCAGCTCTTTTTTCCAACAGTCCCAGGGCCTCTTCGCTGATTTTCTCCTCTTCAAAATCCATGATTCCGAGAACGGAATCAATTTTCTTCATTGTCTTGATAATCTTGCCCCATTCCTTTTTGTTGAGTCTTCTTTCAGTCAGAGGAACGTTAACTTTTTTTATGAATTCAAAGACAGACGCAAGAGCACCGGAAATATTTAAATCGTCATCCATTGCTTCAGTAAAGTCCTGATTAACATTATAGATAAACTGATCCACATCAGGGCATCCTTCTCCGGGTGTGAAGCGAATAAGTCTTTGGATAAATCCGTTGAGTCTTTTGGTTGTGTTACGTCCCGTATCAAGTGCTCCGAATGAGAAATTCAGCGGTTTTCTGTAATGTGAACTGAGCAGGAAATACCTGATTTCTCTTCCCTTGTATCCTTTTTTTTCAAGATCTTCCAGAGTAAAAGAATTGTTCAAAGATCGGGACATTTTTCCCCCATCCAGCATAACCAGTTCGGTATTAAGCCAATAATTGGCGATCTGCTTCCCCATCGAAGCCTTCCCTATGGCCATGACATTCTCGCAGTGCGGGAAAATAATATCTGAACCGCTCGCATATATATCAAAAGTATCCGCGAGATATTTCAGCGAGATTGCAGCACATTCAAGATGCCAGCTCGGTCTGACATTCCCCCACCGGGTTTTGTAATAAATTCCCTTCTTTAATTCGGCAAGAGTTGATCTTTTAAGGAGGGCAAAATCGACAGGGTTGTCTTTTTCGTAATTATCCAGGTCCGCGGTTTTTGTACGTTTGGCCTTATTCAGATCTATGTTTGACAGCAACCCGTAATCATCAAGCTTTGATATATCGAAGTAGACGGATCTCAACTTTTCATAGGCATATCCCTTTTCTACTAACTTTTCGGCAAGTTCGATCATTGTATCTACATTTTCGCTCGCCCTCGGATAGGCATTCTCATGCCTGATATTGAGTTTTTCAAGATCTTCAATGAACTGCCCGGCATATCGGTCCGTAAATTCTTTGACACTAATATCAGCCCAGTCAGCGCCCATTATCGATCTGTCGGATAAATCTATGATGTTGGAAACATGTTTTACACTGTGGCCCTTGAATTCCAGATATCGGGCGATCATATCCGAAACTACAAAACGGCGGTATGTTCCTATATGAGGGACATCATGAACAGTGGGACCACATGAGTGCATGAGTACCTGCTCAGAATCTAACGGTTTGAAAAATTCCTTTGTCCTTGTCAGGGTATTGAATAATTGGAGGGTCGTCTCTTCTTTATCCGCAAAGAGTTCCGTACTGAGATATCTCTCTCCACTGTCTGGGAAAATTACTACAATTACACCACTTTCCATTTCTTTCGCCTTTTCACAAGCAACATGCATGGCGGCGCCTGAACTCATACCTGCCAGAATGCCTTCTTCACGAGTAAGTTTTCTGGCCATTTCGAATGCATCATCGTCCAGGATATTTACCTTTTCATCCAGACGATCTCTCTCGAAAATGCCGGGCTGGTAAGATTCCTTCATGTTCTTCAGGCCCTGTATTTTGTGGCGCAGATATGGTTCAACTCCTATGATTTTTATATTCTCATTATACTCCTTGAGCCTCCTGGAAATACCCATGGCAGTACCTGATGTGCCCAATGAAGCTACCACCATTGTAACTTCACCATCTGTCTGGCGCCATATTTCTTCTGCCGTACCGTAATAGTGGGCCATCACACTATCTTCGTTATTATGTTGATCCGGAACAAAGTATTTCTCCGGGTTTTCACGCAACATATCGTACACTACTTCTATAGCACCATCTGTTCCAAGATTTGCCGGGGTAAAGAATAATTGCGCTCCCATGGCCTTTAGTATCTTTTTTCTTTCCTCACTGGCTGACTCGGGCACCGCCAGAAGAAGTTTATAACCCTTCGCAGCAGCTACAAGAGCAAGACCTATACCTGTGTTTCCACTTGTGGCTTCCAGAATGATTTTATCCCCGGTAAGTTCTCCTCTTTCTTCCGCTTTTTCAACCATATAAAGGGCCGTTCTGTCTTTTATGGACCCACCGGGGTTGAAACTTTCCAGTTTCGCAAATATTTTAACCCTCTTGTTGGGATTCAATTTGCGAATTTCAACAATGGGAGTTTCCCCGATCATATTTAAAATACTTTGATAACTCTTTGTCATGATATCCAACTCAGGATCGCTTACAAAAAAGGGGTCAGATTACAGACCCCCAAAATTTGAGCACTTATCGAGACCTTTCGCAAAGGTCTTAAATAATCAACTGTCTAATTTAGGTACGGGAATCTTAATAAAGTGAACGCCTTCTTCCCTCAGGGTTTCTTCCTCCTCCTTCGTGGTAGTTCCCTTAATGTTTTTCTTATCCGCCTCACCCCTGTGAATACCCAGAGCAACCTCGGCAAACCTGTTTCCTACATCATCAAATTCCTTGTCCAGATACTCATTAAACATCTTGATTGCCATAAGAGGAGATATTTCCCTGGATTTCACTTTATTGCTTGATTCTTTAACATCTTTTCCCGAAATAGTAGCAATGGAAGAGGGTACCATATCGATTTTGGAGCTTCCACATATAGGACAGGCAACGAGTTCTTTCGTTTTCTGCTCTTCAAAAGAAGCCCTGTCGTTGAACCACCCTTCAAATTTGTGGTTTTTTTCACATTTTAAATCGAAAATAATCATGAACCTTTATACCTCTCTTAGTCGCATGATTTCTTTATTAGAATAACACGATTCTTTATTGAAGACAACGATATTTGCACTTTCAAGTATGACAAATAGAGATCTCTGCAAAACAATATTAAAAAACTATGGACATTTGAAAACAAATTATATAATTAAACAGGTTGTCGGGATGTGGCCCAGTCTGGTAGGGCACTGCGTTCGGGACGCAGGGGTCGCGCGTTCGAATCGCGCCATCCCGACCATTGATAGAGACCTTTGCAGAATGTTCAATTTTGTTCAAGTTCAAGCAAGGCGAAAATTTTAACCACAGGAATACATTGAGTATTTCGAGGATTAAAATTTGAGACTGACGTAGAAGTTGGGCAAAAGGGGACGTTATGCAAAGGTCTCTTATATTTACCCCCCCACAGCTCCAGCCATTTTAAAGATGGGAAGATACAGCGCTACGATCATTCCTCCCACTACTCCTCCAAGAAATACCATCATGAACGGTTCGAGTAATGACGTCATGGCCTCAACTGCCGCGTCAACTTCGTCATCATAAAAATCTGCAATTTTAGCAAGCATCGAGTCGAGAGCACCTGTGTTTTCACCCACGGCAATCATGGAAACGACCATTGAAGGAAATATATTGGCCTGTGCCAGTGGTTCCGCAATAGTTTTCCCTTCGCTAATACTTTTTTTCGTCTCCAAAAGGGCATTTTCTATAACCCTGTTTCCAGCAGTCCTGCTCACAATTTCAAGACCTTCAAGGATAGGAACACCACTGCTTACCATAGTGGAAAGGGTCCTTGAAAACTTTGCAACGGCAACCTTCTTTAACAATATACCGAAAACAGGTGCCTTTAGCACCAGTCCATCTATTTGAAGCCTCCCTCGCTCAGTTCGGTAATATCTCCTGTACGCAAAGACGAGAACAACTATGGCAGCAAATATGTACAATATATTATTTTGTACAAAGGCGCTTAAATCGACAAGAAATTGCGTAGGTCCAGGTAACGCCCCTCCCATACCCTCAAACATCTCCTGAAAAACAGGAACAACTTTCCACAAGAGTAAAATTACAACAGCTAAGGCGATGACAAGGGTAGCGGCAGGATATGTCATGGCCCCTTTTACCTTGCTTTTTAATTTTATTGCTTTTTCCATATAAACCGAAAGACGGTTAAGAATGACATCAAGGATTCCCCCCGTCTCCCCCGCGGCAACAAGATTGACAAAAAGTTCATCAAATATCTTGGGGTGTTTCTTCAATGAATCCGTAAGAGTAGTCCCTCCTTCTATATCGTCCTTGACCTGTCCGATGATTCTCTTAAAGGTTTTATTTTCTTCCTCTTGAGCAAGAAGATCCAGACTATGAATAATGGGAAGTCCCGCATTGATCATAGTGGCAAACTGGCGTGCGAAGACAACAACGTCCTTTTCCTTGACCTTCGGTTGCAGGAAAGCAATATTTTCGAAGAGATCTTTTGGTTTTTTCTTGATCTTGATATTTTGTATACCCTGTCGGCGAAGTTGTGTCTTCACAACCCCTTCATTGGGGGCTTCCATTTCATCTTTTCTGGATTCTCCTTTTTTGGTGACTCCTTCCCATAGATAAACAGGCATGATTTGTCCCTCTCTATATTTTGTCTTTTTTGTTTAATGACTAATAATATTTAACAGCTTATGTTTTTCTGGCCTGGAGCCAACTAATATCTTCCCCGTTTATTCGTCATCTCATAAAGTATAATCCCTGCCGCTACGGAAACATTAAGAGAATCAATATTTCCTGACATTCTTATAGAGATTAAAAAATCACATTTTTTTCTGACAAGTGGTCGGATTCCTTTTCCTTCACTTCCCATGACGAGAGCCGTTTGTCCCTTATAATCACAGGAATACAAATCTTTATCCGAAGAGGCATCGGCTCCATATATCCAGAATCCCCGGGCCTTCAGGTAATCGATTGTCCTTGAGATATTTACCACTCTGGCAATGGGAATATGTCGTGCGGTACCGGCGGAAACCTTAATAACGGCGGGCGTAACGGATGCTGCGCGATTCTGCGGGATGATAATGCCATTTATCCCAAAACAATGACCTGTTCTTATCATTGAGCCAAGATTTTGAGGATCTTCGATACCATCCAGGATAAGAGCTAATCCACCCTTCAGAGATTCATGACAATTGGCAATTATATCGTCCACACTGGCGTAAATATAGTCCCCACATATACAGATGACACCCTGATGAGATTTATGGCCTGAAATATTACTTATATAGTTCCTGTCATTGTACTCTACCGCTACTCCCTTTTGTGCCGAGAGTTCCAGTATTTCCTGGATGTCATGACCCCTTCTCCCCTTCGCTAGAACAACTTTCTCTGTTTGTACCTTATTGTCGAGAAGGGTTTCTTTAACCGGATTGACTCCGTAGATAACCTGCATGAATTCAATCCTTCCTGGAGACAAAATGTGAACAACTAAGGTCTCAGATTATTTTTTTGTCATCAATCAGGATCTTCCTGATGTTGAACAAGTTCTTCATCACTTTCTATATATTTATCACCCAACTCCAAACGGCGAAAATATTCAGGATGGTCAAATGTAACTTTACCATCAGAAATTTCTCTCAAAGATGTGACTATTTCCCTGTTTTCAGTTCTTTCTGAAAGGGGTTTCGAGCCCTTGAGTAATTGCTTCGTTCTTTGGGCACTGAGCAAAACGAGGGCAAATCTGTTTCTTGCCTTCTCTAAAGAGTCTTCAACGGTAATTCTTGCCATTTATTACTACCTCCGGTTTATAAAATTATCTATTTTTTCCTTTAATCGTTCCCTTTTATTCTTTTCAGCTATATATATAGATCGTAACATATCGACAGAAACTATAATTTTATCATTAAATATTAAATAATCATACATTTCATTCTCTTTAATTTCTTCTATGGATCTCCCAATGCGAACATTTATTACATCATCTTCTTCAGAACCTCTCAGTCTCAGCCGTTGCTTCAAAACATCGATTGATGGGGGAAGAATAAAAACAAATATACTGTCCGGATAAATTAACTTTACCTGCCTTGCTCCATGTGTATCTATATCGAGAATAATATCATATCCCTGCCCTAATAAATCCTCCATGTCTCTTTTCAACGTTCCGTAAAGATGACCATAATTTTCAGCCCACTCAACAAATTCTCCCTTTGCAATACGACCGCTGAATTCCTCTTCTGAAATAAAATAATAATCCTTACCATTTTTTTCCCCTTTACGGGGAGGACGAGTAGTGCAGGACACAGAAAAACGAAGATCAGGCAATATCTTCAAAACTTCTCTGCATATCGTGGTTTTTCCGGCACCGGAAGGCGCGGAAACAACAAAAATCAGCCCCCGTTCCTTACCGGAGGAATAAATTTTCCTGCTCATCTCCATTAATTCCCCTTTTTTGTCCTCAAGAATCTTTTCGAGTTTTGAAGTGTCCTTGCCTTGATCCTCCAATCTCTTTATATCACAATCCATCCTCGGGATTTCTTTAAGTAATTTGTCATAACTGATTCTTCCCTGGATCTTATTCATATCCTACTAAAGCCGCAAATCCGAAATTCGAATATCGAAATACGAAACAAATTCGAATACCAAATAACAAATTTTCGAAACAGTTTTGGACATTCGAGTTTAAGGTTTTGATATTGTTTCGAATTTCGTACTTCGGATTTCGAATTTATTTTCCTCCAGCATCTGCGCAAAAAACGCAGCCATTGAAGATAAAGTAACCATTGATCACTGACCACCTTCTTCTACTCCACATTCTGTACCTGTTCCCTTAATTTGGCAAGTTCGCTCTTTATCTCTATTACTTTACGGGACATTTCTATGTCGCTGCTTTTAGAACCGATCGTATTAATTTCTCTCAGCATTTCCTGAAGCAGAAAATCCATTTTCCTGCCGATTGCTTCATCGCTTTCCAACATTTCTCTAAACTGACTAATGTGGCTTTCAAAACGAACTATTTCTTCGGTTATATCACTCTTTTCAGCCATTATCGCAATTTCCTGACTTAATCTCGACTCATCAATTTCTAAAACATCCGTTAATTCACTAATTCGCTCTGAAAGTTTTTCCTTATACTCCATTACGACCTGGGGTGCACGTGTTTCCAGATCACCGAGATAATCCCTGATTATGCCTAAGCGCGCTAAAAAGTCCCTGTATAAAAGTTCACCTTCCTTTTCCCGCATTTCCGTGAGAGAGGCTATAGAATCACTCAGTATCCTTTCCAGATGTTTCCATATTTCTTCAAGATTTACCTCACCCTCGGAATAGGAGATGGCATTTTTGAGACCGGTAACCATGCTTAATGTTATCTCATCCTTAAAATCAAATTCCTGCCTGATTTGATTCAATAAGAAATAATAGTTGCGAATCAACGGAAGATTGATTTCCAGTTGTTCCGCGTTTTCCTTACCAAAACCAGATTCTGTTTGAATACTTACCTCTACCCTGCCCCTGAAAAGCCTTTCACTTATCTTTTTCTTAATTTCCACTTCCAGCGCGGAAAGCATCCCTGGGAGGCGAACGATAATCTCCATATTTCGATGATTAACGGATTTTATTTCAACGACAATACTTTTCTCTTCAATAACAGCTTTTGCCCTGCCGTAACCGGTCATACTCTTTATCATTCAGGATTATCCTCCCTTCTTTTTATATATTTTGTTCCATTTCACTTGAATCATCCTTTTTTAACTGTCTCAGTTGAATGATATATTTTTTTCTAATAGTGCTTAACATTCCTGTTATTTCCTTCCCCGAGTAGTCGGGATATGTCCAATCAAGTGATTGGAAGGTATTATCTCTATAGATAAGTGTCAAATCAGCATATATGCCATCCCTCAGATAGGGACGATGCGTATAACCTTTCCCTGTTGCGAGGATTAAATGGGCCTGAGACAGATAGCCCGGATCTATATTTACCTGTCTTTTTCCTTCCCTTGATAAACCTTTTTCAATTTTGTCTGTAATATGTTTAACATCGGGAAGGCTCTCCGGCCTGACCAGATTTTCAAAGGAAATAAATCTCCTCACAAGAGATGCTCCCATCTCTTTTTCATAATAGTCGGTATAATCAAAGGACATAAACTCACTGATATAGTCAATAATTCCTAATTGATCCGACAATTCTTCGATTGATGTATTCAAGAAGTTTTTATTATTGGAGAATATACTTGATATCAGTTTTACCGGTCCCGGATATTTCGGTTGACTCATAATACTCTTTTCAGCTCGTCTTGTGAAACGGCAGCCGTTCCTACCTTTCCTACAACAATTCCGGCTGCATGATTCGCCATGGCAGCAGCCTCTCTGAAGGAAGACCCGGCAGCCACACAAAGAGCAAGTACACCAATTACGGTGTCTCCGGCGCCCGTTACATCAAATATTTCTTTAGCAACCGTAGAGATACTGGTAATCTCCTTGTTTCTTTCAAAAAGGGTCATTCCCTCCTCTCCCCTGGTTATCAAAACCGCTTCAAAGTCATATTTTTCAAGGAGATCCATACCCCCCCTCAAAACATCTTCCTCATTTAAAAGATCTACTCCAAGGGCACGGCCTGCTTCGTGATGATTGGGCGTGATTATGTCACATCCCCTGTAAAAGGAAAAATCGTTTTGCTTTGGGTCAACACACAAAATGATATTTCTACCCGCTATCACATCCCTGACTCCATCAATAAGTTTCTTCGTAATTATTCCCTTGTTATAATCGGAAACGATAATTGCCCCCAGTTCATCTCTCATCGTTTCAATGTACTCAAGTATTATTTGAATATTATCAGGATCAACAGGATTTTTATTTTCCCTGTCAAATCTCACGACCTGTTGATGATGAGCGACAACCCTTGTTTTTACTATGGTGGGATGATTCTGTTCTATTATAATTCCTTTTGTATCAATGCCCATTTTTCTAAACTGGCGTATTACCCATCTTCCCATATCATCAGATCCGATAATACCGGTGACAGCAACCTTTCCCCCTATGGAAAATATGTTGTTAAGCACATTGGCACAGCCGCCGAAAAGCAGGGTTTCCGAGGTGACCGCTACTACAGGTACGGGAGCCTCCGGGGAGATGCGTGAAACCTTTCCCCATATGAACTGATCTACCATTATGTCACCAACAACAAGAACCTTTGAACTTGAAAAGTGACTAATGATTTCCAGGGCCCTTTTTTTGCTTATAATCCTTTTCATATTACTCAGATATACTTGATGGCTTCGTAAAAAGCTCCACTATGCCGACGCGTCGGTATTATAATGGAAAGTAACCTTCACAAAGCATGTTTAAAAGGCCGATGGGGACATCGGCCCCTACATATGTAGGGCCTGTTCCCCGAACAGGCCGATGCTGTGTATCTGGATAGTGCCCAGAAAAATCAACAAGTTATATTAAATTCAGCCAAACGAGCTACTTGGAAGTCAAAAATGTCCTCATCGGCCCATTATTCCAGGTTCGGTATCACTCCTGACTCCTACTATTTCACAATGCCCTGTAAAAAAAGGCAGGCTCCAAACGGCGTAATGCTATTATCATGGAGTTTTTTTGTCAATTCTTTTCTCGAAAAAAGCATTAAATCCTGCTTGACTAAAACATGAAAAGAATATAGCCTAATTAACTTTATATTCAGGGTGAGGAAACTATTATATGGAAGAAAGTGAACTATTAAGAACAAGAAGAGAAAAGATAAGCTCCCTTAAGGCCGAGGGAGTGGAGCTTTATCCTAATGATGTAAAAGTAACAGTTACGACAGAAGAAATCTTGAATCGTGTTGGCAACCTGGATCACGAAGCCCTTGAAAAGACAGATGAAAGGTTTTCTTTGGCCGGAAGAATTATGGCAGTGAGAAGTTTCGGCAAGGCTGCTTTTATAAATATCCAGGACCGAAAAGGTAGAATTCAGGCTTATATCAAAAAGAATAAAATCGGAGAAAAGTCTTTTTCCCTCTTCCGGAAACTCGATATAGGGGATATTGTTTTTGTCGCGGGCAGGGTTTTCAGGACAAAAACAGATGAATTGACTATTGAAGTAGATGAAATTCGCCTTTTATCAAAGTCAGTAAGGCCCATGCCGGAAAAATGGCACGGTCTTACCGATATTGAAACAAGATACAGGCAGAGACATCTTGATCTTATTGTTAATCCCGAAGTCAAAGATCTGTTTTACAAAAGAAGCCGCATAATTCAATTAATTCGTGACTTCATGCATAAGAATGATTTTCTCGAGGTAGAAACCCCCATGATGCATCCCATGGCTGGAGGAGCCATGGCAAAACCGTTTAAAACATATCATAATACACTGGGGATGGATTTATATCTTAGAATAGCTCCAGAGCTATACCTGAAGCGTCTCGTTGTTGGAGGTTTGGAAAGGGTTTTCGAAATAAACAGAAGCTTCAGGAATGAAGGGGTTTCTACACTCCATAATCCGGAATTTACCATGATGGAATTCTACCTGGCCTATGCTACATACGAGGATCTGATGACAATTACGGAGGAATTGTTAACATATATTTCCCAAAATATTTATGGCTCACTCAAGTTCCATTATCAGGAAATGGAGGTTGATTTGACTCCACCCTGGCAAAGAATGTCTGTAAAGGAAGCTATTATCAAACATTCCGATATCAACCCTGAATATTTGGAGAACAGGGAAAAGGCCATTGAATATGCAAACACTCTGGGATTAGCTATTGAAGCAGATGAACCGCATGGAAAGGTGATTATGGCCATATTTGAAGAGGCGGTTGAAGATAAGCTTATCCAGCCGACATTTATCACAAGTTATCCTGTTGAAGTCTCGCCACTTTCGAGAAAAAGTGAAGATGACAGCAGGTTCACCGATCGTTTTGAACTCTATATTCATGGTAGAGAAATTGCCAATGCCTTTTCAGAATTGAACGATCCTGAGGATCAGAAAGAAAGATTCATCATGCAGCTAAAGGAAAGAGAGGCAGGCGATCAAGAGGCCCATGAAATGGATGAAGATTATATCAGAGCCCTGGAATATGGAATGCCCCCAACTGCCGGCGAAGGAATTGGAATAGACAGGCTGATTATGCTTTTTACCGATTCTCCTTCAATCAGGGATGTCATTCTTTTCCCTCAGATGAGAACAAAGTGAGAAGAGGTGCAACGGGACTGAGGACTGAGCAATGAGTAAAATACTCGGTCCTCGTTGCTCATTGCTTACAAAGGGCACAAAGAACTCAGCAACTACAAACTTGAAACTTTAAACTTGAAACTTTAAACTCCACCATGTCCTATGAATTTTTTATAGCTCTTCGGTATCTCCGGGCAAAGAGAAAACAGGCCTTTGTTTCACTCATCACGTTTATCTCTATTGCCGGGATATTCCTGGGGGTTGCTGCACTTATTATCGTTCTTGCCGTTATGAACGGCTTTGAAACCGATCTTAGAGACAAGATACTCGGTGTCAACTCTCACATTGTCCTTATGAAATACAGTGGCAAGATGAAGAATTATGAAAAAGTTATGGAAGATCTTGAGACGATTGAGGGTGTCGTGGCGTCGACTCCCTTTGTGTATGGCCAGGCCATGTTAAAGAACGGTGACAGGGTAACCGGCGCAGTGTTAAGAGGAGTATCAGTCGACAGTGTCCTCAGGGTCATAAGTTTGGGCAAGATGATGGAAGGAAACATTCATGACTTATCAAGGGAAAAAGAGAAGACCAAAAATTTGCCCGGCATTGTAATAGGAAAAGAATTATCCAAGAATCTGGGATTATTCCTTTATGACACGGTTGACGTATTATCACCCATGGGCATTCCTACACCGATGGGCATTGTCCCTAAGATTAAGAAATTCACCGTTGTGGGAATCTTTGATTCGGGATTTTATGAATACGATTCATCGTTGGGCTTTTTGTCTCTGGCAGAATGCCAGAATTTCTTTAATATGCAAGACGATGTTACGGGAATAGAAATCAAGGTGAATGATATTTACAAGGCCGGAGAAATTGCCGAAGTGATCGAAAAAAAACTGGGATACCCTTATTGGGCCAGGAATTGGATGCAGATGAATAAAAACCTCTTTTCGGCACTGAGACTGGAAAAAAGGGTTATGTTCATTATTCTCAGTCTTATTGTACTGGTGGCCGCATTTAATATAATAACTGCTTTAATCATGGTTGTTATGGAGAAAACGAAGGATATAGCTATTTTGAAGTCAATGGGGGCAACGGCAAAGAGTATTATGAGAATATTCATGTTGCAGGGGCTTATTATAGGCGCTATAGGCACTGTCCTGGGTTGCATAGGTGGATTGATCGTTGCTTTCAATATTGAGGCCATCTCTTCATTCATTGAAAATCTGTTTGGATTTAAAATTCTGCCCGGAGATGTGTACTACTTGAGTGAACTTCCTTCCAAAGTAAATTATACGGATGTATTTATTATTGTTTTATTCGCCATGATAATATGTTTTTTTGCAACGATTTATCCCTCATGGAATGCCTCGAAACTTGATCCTGCCGAGGCCCTGAGATATGAATAAGAGGCGAAGGACTTAGCAATGAGCAATGAGCAATGAGCAATGAGGGCTGAAGGCTGAGGGTAATGATAGAAGTCAGCAATTTGAAAAAAACCTTTATAAAGGATGGAAACAAAATAGAAGTGTTAAGGGGACTGAATCTTGAAATTGCCAAAGGAGATTCCCTGGCAATTCTTGGCGTTTCCGGTGCGGGGAAAAGTACATTCCTCAACATACTGGGCGTCCTTGATCATCCTTCTTCCGGTGATGTTCTTTATAACGGCGCTGACGCATTCATCTGGAACGAGCAAAAACAGGCGGAATTCAGAAATCAAAAGATAGGTTTTGTCTTTCAATCCCATCATCTCCTGCCTGAATTTACCAGCCTGGAGAACACCATGATGCCGGCTCTGATAAATGGAATGCCGTTGCTGGAAGCCCGAAAGAGAGCAGAGATTATCTTGACTGAAGTGGGGCTCGGTGATAGATTGCCACACAAACCTGGTGAGCTTTCGGGCGGAGAACAGCAGAGAGTCGCCGTGGCGAGGGCCCTGGTAATGAAACCTGAAATTCTTTTAGCCGATGAACCGACGGGAAATCTCGATACTGAAACAGGAGAAAAAATACAGGACATCTTACTTGAACTGAATAGAACAAGAGGTATCACACTGGTAGCGGCAACACACAACAGGCGCCTGGCCGAGCGTATGTCTCGCAGTATTGGGCTGCAAGACGGAAGGTTTTGTGATCTTTAATATGAATATTATCCCTGAATTCAGAAAATTTTTCCTTATATCAATATTGTTATCACTGTTACTTTTTGTCAATAATGTCTTTGCGGAAGACATTAAGAGAATTGCCATATTCCCCTTCGAAATTCACAGTAAGTCAGATGTTACCTTGCTTGAAGAACGGATAACAGATAGTCTGACTGCCGAATTGCTGAAAACAGGGTATGTTCAGGTCATCAAAAAAAAAACCTTCTCAAACTTAATCAGTGAAAAGCAAACAGACAGAGAATCAGCCTGGAAAGTCGGAGAAAAAATAAACGCTGATTATATAATTACAGGCAGCCTTACACGTCTTGGAAATTTTATCAGTGTGGACGTTACCACCCTGGACGTAAAAAACAGGAAGACCGTGGGCGGCATATTCGCAAATGGAACCGGTATGGACAGCATCAGTACCATTTCTGCAGAATTGGCTGAAAAAATATTGCTGAAAAATCTCAGCAGGCAAAAGATAGAGAAAATTGAATTTTCGGGAAGCCGCAAGGTTGAAGACAGCGCCATATTAAATGTTCTGGAGAACGAAAAAGGGAAGATTTTTTCTGAAAGAAAACTATCCGCTGATATAAAAGCTATTTACAAGATGGGTTATTTCAATGATGTGAAAGCGGAGGTATCCGATGGCGCCGAAGGAAAGATTTTAACCTTCATTCTGGAGGAAAAACCCCTGATATCCCGAATTGAGATTAAAGGAACCGATGAAATAGATAAAGACGAAATAGAAGGGCTTCTGACTGTCAAAACGAGACAAATCCTTAATCTCAAAAAGGTAAAGGCTGATATAGAAAATATTAAGAACCTGTACCATGACAAGGGTTATCTCAACGCAGAGGTTGATTATAAAATAGAAGGTAAAGGTGATAAGGGAGTCCGGCTTATCTTCGAAATAGCTGAAAATAAAAAACTTCGTATTAAAACAATTTCTTTTGAAGGAAATAAGGCTTTTACCGATGATGAACTGAAAGATATGATGGAGGTATCGGAAACAGGCTTCTTTTCTTTTTTAACAGATTCCGGTCTCCTCAAAACAGATAAAATAAAAGAGGACATCAACAAACTGAAAGCCTTCTACCTTAATAACGGTTATATAAATGCTCAGGTTAGTGAACCGGAAATAACACATGACAAAGACTGGATCTACATTAAGATAGCGGTAACAGAGGGAAAACAATTCAAGGTAGGAAAGGTCGAAATTACAGGCGACATGCTTCCCACTCCCCGGGCTGAACTACTGGAAAAATTAAATATTAACAAAAAAGATTACTTTGACAGGGGTTCGATCATGAAGGACATCGATTTCCTGACGGAGAGTTGCAATAATGAAGGTTATGCCTATGCCAATGTAACACCCAGGACAATTCCCCGGGAAAAAGATGAAAAAGTGGATATTATCTATAATATAGAGAAGGGAAATACGATATATTTCAACAGAATATCCATAACGGGCAATACCAAGACAAGGGATAATGTTATAAGAAGAGAACTTGCAGTTGTGGAAGGCGACATATACAGCAGAGAGAAAATGAAAACAAGTTATATGAAGCTGACCAAATTGGGATACTTTGAGGAAATTAATTTTCAAACGGAGAAGGGACATAAAGAAAATCTGACGGATATTAATATACAGGTCAAGGAAAAGCCCACGGGAATGTTCAGCATCGGCGCCGGGTACAGCGCCACGGACAAGGCTGTCATTATGGGTCAGGTGTCTCAGCGAAACCTGTTCGGAAGGGGGCAGACATTGAGTTTGAATGCTTTCCTCGGATCGGAAACCACCAAGTACGAAATATCATTTACCGAACCATGGCTTTTTGATAAGCCGCTGTGGAGCAAGTTCGATATCTGGGATTCTGAAAGGGAGTATGACAGCTACGACCTGAACACACAGGGGTTCAAGACAACACTGGGGTACCCCCTCTGGGAACATGTTAAGGGATACATCGGATACAGCCTTTCGACAAACGATATAACAAATATTGATGAAAATGCATCTCGCTGGATTACGGAACAGAAAGGAGAGATAACATCGAGTGGTATCACCGGAACTCTCTCCAGGGATACTACAAACAGCTTCATGTTTCCCTCCAAAGGTTCCAAGAATGTAATTTCCATAGAATACACTGGCGGAATATTACAGGGGGAGACGAGTTTCACAAAATACACCGGCAGTTCCACCTGGTTTTTCCCCCTGCCGCTGGATAATGTATTTGCTGCCCGGGGGCAGGCGGGATTCATGCACAAGAATGAGGACAAAGAGATACCGATATATAACCGCTTTTACCTCGGAGGGATCAACTCCCTGAGAGGACTGCGAGATGTGGGCCCAAAGTTTCCTGACAGCGATGATGTAATGGGTGGGGAGACGATGCTCTGCTTTAATCTGGAATTGATATTCCCTCTTATCAAGGATGCAGGCATGAAGGGTGTTATATTTTATGACACAGGGAATGCCTGGGAAAGCGGTTATCATCTGAACGACATGAGGCAAACGGCGGGAGCAGGAATCCGCTGGTATTCTCCCATCGGCCCTTTAAGACTGGAATGGGGTTATGTCCTTGACAGAAAAGAGGATGAATCCGCAAGCAGGTGGGAATTTACTATAGGGATGATGATGTAAGAATATAGGCGAAGGGCGAAAGGTTGAGGACTGAGCAATGAGGGCTGCGGGTCCGGAGAGGATTATCCACCTAATCCCTAATCCTTAATCCTTAATCCTAATTTATGACAAGGAGAACATGTAATGAAGAAGACTGTTGGTATTTTAATTGTGGCGTTTCTTGTTTTATCGGGAACATATGCAACTGCCGCGGAGAAGATAGGATTTATCAATATGAAACAGATAATGATCCTTTCTGACGCAGGTAAAGAGGCTGGAGTAGAGTTCAAAAAGGTTTTTCAGAAAACAAGGGATAATATCCAGGCAAGGGAAGCGAAATTAAAGAAACTTAAGGAAAATCTGGAGAAGCAACGCCCCGTCCTGACGGAAAGCGCCATGAAGGAAAAGGAACTTGAATACCAGAAAAAGTTCAGGGATTACAAGCGATTCGTGGAGGATTCCAATGCAGATATTCAAAGGATGGACAAGGAACTTTCCAAAAAACTGATTCCTGAAATACTGAAGGTTGTAAGTGCCATAGGAAAGAAAGAGGGGTATACGATGATACTGGATGTAAGTGCCGGAGGTATGGCCTATCATTCCAGAGCGAAGGACATTACAAAAAATGTGATAAAAGGATTTGATAAGGCCTATAAATCGAAAAAGTGACAAACTCGTAAAAAGTGTAATTTCTATCCTTCCCCGATCAGGTCGAGGACAAGCTTTGTCATTCCCGCGGAAGCGGGAATCCAGTTCTTTCGAACACTTATGGACTCCCGCCTTCGCGGGAGTGACTCGATTTTTGAATTTTTACAAAATTGTCAATAATGGAAAATATGAAAAAGACAGGCAGGCAATTAAGAGAAGTAGCAAAATTCCTCGGCGGTACCGTTATCGGAGAGGAAACGGTAACCATATATAACATCCGGGGGATTGACGAAGCAGGGGAAGGCGATCTTACCTTTATTGCGAACCCCAGGTATAAAAACAAACTTGAGGAAACCGCGGCATCCGCCGTACTGGTTTCTCCCGATGTCAAGGAATCAAGCAGAAATCTGGTTGTTGTTGAAAACCCGTATCTCGCCCTGGCAAAAGCTCTTACCCTTTTTTATCCGGAGGAAAGGGATTCAGTAAAGGTTAGTGAAGATGCCTATATCAGTGAAGGAGCAGAAATTGCAGAAGATGCTACCGTTTATCCCGGTGTTTATGTTGGCAGGAACGCGAGGATCGAAAGAGGTGTTATTCTCTATCCCGGTGTTTTTATCGGCAATCATGTCATGATAGATGAAAATTCCATACTCTATCCCAATGTTACCGTTTACAGAAGATGCAGGATCGGTAAAAGGGTTATTCTTCACGCTGGAGTTGTCGTTGGAAGCGATGGGTTCGGCTTTGCCAACCCGGGGAAGGACAATTTAAAGGTACCCCAGGTAGGAATAGTCGAGATCGATGACGACGTGGAAATCGGTGCAAACACTACCATAGATCGAGGCAGTCTCGGAAAAACATGGATCAAGAAAGGGACAAAGATAGATAATTTAGTCCAGATAGCCCACAACGTGGTCATCGGCGAAAACTCCATTGTGGTGGCCCAGGTAGGAATTTCCGGAAGTTCCAGATTAGGGAAAAGTGTTATAATCGGAGGACAGGCCGGCCTTGTCGGGCACATCGAGGTCGGTGACAATGTCATGGTTGCCGCTCAGTCGGGTGTTCACGACGATGTAGGACCAAACCAGATAATATCAGGTTCTCCTCACATGTCTCACAGGAAATGGTTACGAACACAGGCATGCATTTCCAAACTGCCGGAGATGCGAAATACCTTAAAATCTCTCTCAAAGAAAATAGAAGAGCTTGAAGAGAAAATAAAAATAATAGAAAGTCAGGCATAATCTTACTGCGGCAAAGCCGCAGAGGATAAAGGATTAAAGGATTAGGGCTTAGGGAGGTGCTACTCCAGCCTTTAGTTTAGCTTTGTCACTCAAGAAAGATAGGACATAATGAAAATTCATTCTACAGCAATCGTTGCACCTGGAGCAAATATCAAGGAAGGTGTTGAAATAGGTCCCTACAGTGTTATTGGTCCGGATGTGCAAATCGGAAAAGACACGATTATAGGACCCCATGTAGTCATAGAAGGCCAAACAGAAATAGGCGACAATTGCCATATATTTCAGTTTGTTTCCATCGGGGCTGTCCCCCAGGACTTAAAATTCGGGGGAGAGCAATGTAAGGTAATTATCGGAAAGAACAACACCATAAGGGAATTTGTCACGATACACAGTTCCACATCTGCCGATATAGGAATGACATATATTGGAGACAATAATCTTTTGATGGCATACTGTCATGTGGCACACAACTGCAAACTGGGGAATAATATCGTCATGGCAAATGCCGCCAATCTGGCCGGCCATATTCATATCGAAGACTATGCCATTATAGGTGGTTTGACGGGAATCCATCAATTCACCCGTATCGGCTGCCATTCGATCATCGGAGGCGCGTCTGCTGTTGTACAGGATATTCCCCCTTATTTAACCGTATCCGGCAACAGAGTAAAGCCCTATGGTCTCAATCTGATTGGGCTGAAGCGAAGGGGTTTCAAAGAAGAAACGATAAAGGCCCTGAAAAAGGCGTACAGGATCATCTTCAGATCATCTCTTCTGCTATCGGTGGCCCTGGAAAGAGTGAAAGAAGATGTTGAAGACCTGCCAGAGGTAAGGCATTTTGTTGAGTTTATAGAAAATGCCAAAAGGGGCATATGCAGATAACAAAAAAACCACAAGGGCTGAGCAATGAGCAATGAGGGCTAAAAAATACGGATTAATTGTTCTTGCCTTTTACCCTTAGCCCTTAGCCCTTAGACTCTAACGCAGGCAAATTAATATATGGCACAAAGAAGTAAAATAAAGGTCGGTGTCGCAGGTGCCGGTCACCTCGGAAACTACCACCTGCAGAAATATCAAAAAATATCGGACTGTGAAATTGCAGGTACGGCAGATATCATCAAGGAGAGCTCCGAGAAAGCAGCGGAAATCTATAACTGCGAGGCCCTGTTTGATCATCGTGATCTAATAGGAAAAGTAGATGCCGTAAGTGTTGCTGTTCCAACCAGATTTCACTACGAAGTGACAAGAGATCTTCTTTCCGCGGGAATTGATGTACTCCTTGAAAAACCTATATGTGTCACTCTTAAAGAAGCAGACGAACTCATTTCAATTGCGGAAAGCAAAGGGGCGATCTTCCAGATAGGATTTGTAGAAAGATTTAATCCGGCTATCGCGGCGCTGGAAAAGGTTATAGAAGCACCTCTTTTTATTGAATCTCACCGTCTTCACCCTTTCTTCGAACGGGGAACGGATGTGGATGTCATTCTCGATCTGATGATTCATGATCTTGATATCATACTGAATTTTGTAAAGTCTCCGTTAAAGGATGTGGAGGCTGTGGGGGTATCTGTTCTGTCAAATGAGGTAGACATAAGCAATGCCAGGATCACTTTTCAGAATGGCTGCGTGGCGAATATTACCGCAAGCAGAGTAACAGGTAAGGTACTGCAAAAAATAAGGTTCTTCGGACTCGAAGGATATCATTCCATTGATTATGGAAAAAGAGAACTCGTTTCACTGAGCAGGAAGAAAGGTGCCAATGGCCAGATAGAAATCGGTCAAAATAATGTAGAAATAGAGGTTTATGATCCCCTCGAAAAAGAGATCAGAGCCTTTGTTAATTCGGTCATAACCAGGGAGAATCCTCTGGTTTCGGGCAAGGATGGCAGAAAGTCTCTGGATCTGGCCCTCCGCGTTATTGATGAAATGAAGACAGCCCAAGGAGTTCTTTCATGATACAGATGGTTGATTTACAGAGGCAGTACAGACTTCTTAAACCGGAAATTGATGCGGCTATTCAGGAGGTCCTTGATAGTGCCCATTTCATACTGGGACAGAACGTTTCTCAACTCGAAGAGGAGATTGCCTCTTATCATGGGGGTTCCCATGCCGTCGGTGTAGCTAACGGAACGGACGCGCTCCTTCTTGCACTGAGGGGATGCGGCATAGGAGAGGGTGATGAAGTGATCACCACGCCCTTTACTTTTATTGCTACGGCAGAAGTGATTGCCCTGCTGAATGCCGTTCCTGTTTTCGTCGATATTGTCCCTGAGACATTCAATATAGACCCGGCGAAAATAGAAGAAAAAATTACGGACAAAACAAAGGTCATTATTCCCGTCCATCTCTTCGGTCATCCTGTTGACATGGATCCCATAGTCGCTCTCAGCAAGAAATATAGTCTCAAGATCATTGAGGATTGTGCCCAGGCATTCGGAGCCGAATACAAGGGGAAAAAGGTCGGAACATTTGGAGATTGCGGCTGCTTCAGCTTCTTTCCCAGTAAAAACCTTGCCTGCTATGGTGATGGGGGGATGGTCATCAGTACCGATGAAGATATTTCCAGGTCCATTAGAATGCTTCGCAACCACGGGAGTAACATAAAATATTATCACGAAATCCTTGGTTATAACAGCAGGCTTGACGAGATCCAGGCGGCCATTGTCCGCGTAAAACTGAGCAGGATAGATGAATTAAACAATTTAAGAAGGAAAAACGCGGATATATACAGGGCAAATATAAAAAGAGACGACGTGATTCTTCCCATTGAAAATCCCAACTCCAGGCACGTCTATCATCAATTTACAATCAGATCTGAAAACAGAAATTCCATTGCAAAACACTTGCAGGATAACGATATACCATCGGCGATTTATTATCCGGTACCTCTGCACAAACAGGCTGTGTTTGCCCACCTTAACGCGCCGGATGATTTAAGGATGAGCGAGAAGTGTGCCGAAGAAGTCCTTTCCCTCCCCATGTTTCCCGAACTGACAGAAAGGGAGATACATCAAATCTGTGATGTGATTAATCATGCATCTTGAACAGGAAATCCCAAATTCCAGGGTTAAAAAGGTAATGATCGTAGCCGGAGAAGCATCGGGGGATCTTCACGGATCCAATCTGGTGAAGGCCATGCGTCATATAGACCCACAGATACATTTCTATGGAATCGGGGGTGAGAGGCTGAAGGAAGCGGGGGTTGAAATCGTTGCGAATTCGTCCGACATGGCCGTTGTGGGACTGACGGAAGTTTTATCCAAACTGGGATTTATTCTCAAAGCCCGGCGAAAACTGAAAAAATATTTACAGGAAGAGCCTCCCGATCTGTTAATCCTCATCGATTATCCTGACTTTAATCTGCCTCTGGCCAGGAAAGCCCGAAAAAACGGCGTCAAGGTTTTCTACTATATCAGTCCCCAGGTCTGGGCATGGAGAAAAAGGAGGATATACAGCATAGCCAGACTTGTAGACCGGATGGCGGTTATCCTTCCCTTTGAAACCTCAACCTATGAAAGAGTTAAACTGGATGTAAGTTTCGTGGGACATCCCCTCCTGGATGCAGTAAAGAAAAAATATACGCGCGAAGAGGCGCTGAAAAACTTCGATCTGAAAGATGGAGTAACGACTGTCGGCATTCTCCCCGGAAGCAGGGATGGCGAGGTTATGAAACTTTTGCCTGAAATGCTGAAAGCGGCAGAACTTTTAGAACACAGATTGTCATCCGTTCAGTTTATTTTACCCCTTGCCGATACACTAAGTCACGATTTCGTGGCGGGCATAGTGCGTCAATATTCCGCAAATGTAAAAATTGTCAAAGACAATGTGTATGATGTCATAGGATTATCGGATATTGCCATGGTCGCTTCGGGAACTGCTACCCTGGAAACGGCTCTTCTTGAAACTCCCATGATAATTGTTTATAAGGTTTCACCGGTTTCGTATCTTATGGGCAGGATCTTTATTGATGTAGATCACATAGGTATAGTTAATATAATAGCCGGAAAGACCATTGTCCCCGAATTTATACAAAACGATGCAAACCCTGAAGCCATGGCAAACGAAATATTTGATATCCTCACTAATAAGCTGAGAATGGATCAGACAAAACAGGACCTGGCAAAAATAAGGGGAAAACTGGGCACCCCCGGTGCAGCCGTAAGAACGGCCAGACTGGCATATGAAATGATATTAAAGTAATCAGGAGACAGAAGAATAAAAAATCCGAAATTCGAATATCGAAGCACGAAACAAATTCAAATGACGAAACATTAATGACCAAAACAAAAAACGATAGAGCAAGACCGCTTTTGTTTTACAATTTGAACATTTTGATATTGTTTCGAATTTCGTACTTCGGATTTCGAATTTTCTAAACACTTGTTTCGTTTCAGCATTTTGAATTGCCAAAACAGAACATAGAACTTTCGAGACTAAGCAATAGGTTGTTTATATGAATGTATTCAAACGTCTTTTAAAACTGTCAAAACCGCATATTCCAAAGTTTCTCCTTGCCATGCTGTGCATGCTCGCGGTGGGTGCAACGACTTCTGCCCTTGCTTTCCTTGTTAAACCCGCTCTGGATGAGATATTCTTAGAAAGAAACGCCGATATGCTCATATTAATACCCATAGCAGTTATCGTAATATATTTTATCAAAGGGGCCTGCAGCTATGGACAGACTGTCCTGATGAGCTTTATTGGCCAGCGAGTTGTGGCGGATCTGAGGAATAATCTATATAATCATATTCAAAGACAATCTCTCTCTTTTTTCACAAAAAATCCAACGGGCATACTCATGTCTCGCATCACAAACGATGTAAACCTCATCCAGGGAGCGGTATCACAAGCAGTAACAAGTCTCTTTAAGGATTCATTTACAATGATCGGCCTTATTTTTGTGCTCTTTTACCGTGATTGGAAGTTGGCCATTATAGCCGTTTTTGTTTTTCCCTTTACGATTTATCCGATAGCCAAATTTGGTGAAAAGATGAGAAAGGTGGCCACGCGTACCCAGGTCACCATGGGTGGTCTGACCAGCCTTCTTCAGGAAACCATTTCGGGTGCCAGAATCGTAAAGGCTTTTGGAATGGAAAGTTATGAAGGTGAAAGATTCGCCAAAGTAAACGAAAAACTATTCAGACTTACAATGAAATCAATATCGATAAAGGCTATATCCAGCCCATTTATGGAATTTCTCGGAGGTCTGGGAATTGCAGCCATCATGTTTTATGGAGGTTACCAGGTGGTCAAAGGAGTTTCAACACCGGGAACCTTCTTCTCCTTCCTTACTGCATTAATTATGCTGTATGAGCCTGTAAAACGATTGACAAATACGAACAATGTCATTCAGCAGGGCATAGCTGCTGCTGTTCGCGTTTTTAACGTCATGGATATGTCTCCTGACATAAAAAACAGGGATAATGCAAAGGAACTGACAAGAATTTCGGGCAAGATTGAAATCAGAAATGTTACCTTCAGCTATGATGATGAACCGGTCTTAAAAAATATCAACCTCAACATAAAATCCGGTGAAGTAGTGGCCTTTGTCGGAGTGAGCGGAGGGGGTAAAACCACGCTTGTTAATCTGATACCGAGATTTTATGACGTTACGAAAGGAGAAGTCCTGATTGACGGTCACGATATCCGGGATGTTACCATAGAATCACTCCGGGAGCAGACAGGAATCGTTACACAGCAGACGATACTGTTCAATGATACTGTGAGAAACAATATCGCTTACGGGAACATTAAAAGGAGTGATGAGGATATAATAAATGCGGCAAAGGCGGCCAATGCATACCAGTTCATTAAAAACCTGTCGGAAGGATTTGATACGGTAATCGGGGAACAGGGAGCAAGACTCTCGGGAGGGGAGAGACAAAGGATTTCCATAGCAAGGGCGCTTCTCAAAGATGCCCCCATACTCATCCTTGATGAGGCTACATCGTCACTCGATACAAAATCTGAAGTGGAAGTTCAGGAAGCACTTGAGAATTTGATGAAAGGAAGAACGACCCTTGTTATCGCTCACCGTCTTTCAACTATTAACAGCGCAGACAAGATAATAGTTTTAGTTAACGGGAAAATCGTTGAAGAAGGAACACACGATTCTCTTCTTATGCAAAAAGGGGAATACTTTAAATTATATAATATGCAGTTTAAGGACAACAATAATGCGGCAAAGCCGCAAGGACTGAGCAACAAGGGCTAAAAATAAGGGATTATAGGATTAAGGATTAATTGTTTTTGCCTTTTAATCCCTTAGCCTTCAGCCCTTAGCCCTTAGCCTTTAGCCTTTAGCCTAATAAAACATGTCAAACTTAAAGAACATAGTTTCCGAGATGTTGCGTAATGACAGGAATTCCTGGTGGTTATTTCCCTTTTTTCTGATTTCCATCCTATACCGCGGCATTATCAGCTTGAGAAACTGCTCTTATGATTCAGGTTTATTCACGGTAAGGAAACTTGACTGTAAGATTATCAGTGTAGGGAATATAACAGTCGGCGGGACGGGGAAAACCCCCATTGTTATAATGCTGGCAAATTTGCTCAGGGAGAAAGGTTATAGACCTGTCATACTGAGCAGGGGTTATGGAGGAAAGAAAAAAGGACGGGTTAATATAGTATCAGATGGGGGAAATGTTTTCATGAAACCTGATGAGGCAGGCGATGAGCCTGTCCTGATTGCAAAATCTGCTAGGAATATTCCCGTAGTTACCGGCAAAAACAGGTACCTGACAGGAAAATTCGCCATTGAACATTTCGGGGCAGACGTATTAATCCTTGATGATGCATTT